>BNJT01002731.1_pt1:122500-298271 | contig 298271 bp, 391 predicted proteins | sample 8540491 | NCBI WGS metagenome assembly BNJT01 (sample SAMD00202455, study PRJDB9452) | human saliva metagenome | host: Homo sapiens | reverse complement strand
GTTAACGAGTAGACGAGTTGCTTGTAAGTTTCTTTAAGTTGACGAGTTTTACAGGTTGCTTAAAAACAATAAAAGAACAAAACGGCAAATTGTTTTTTTGCTGTTTTGTTCTTTTGCTTTCTTTTTCTCTTAGAGTTATTAAATTTTACAGTCTATTGCTTAGAGATTTGATGGTTTTTATATATTTGCCGTGTATTATCTTGATTGACTAACTTTTTAATAAAAAATAAGAATGAAACATTGGAGATCTATTAACCTGAACTCGGGATAAGAAATGTCTGCAAAAAGTTGGTAATCTCATTATATTTTTTTGTAACTTTATAGTTGAAAAATCAATCAATTACAATAAATATAACAATGATTACCAAGGACAAAATTACTGAAATTTTTCTGTATTGCAGATGACTTTTTGCAAAGAATTTGAGTTAGAAACTGATAAAAATAGGTATCTCAGAAAAGAATAAAGGGTGTCATCGCCATCGCAAGTGGCGTATGAGTAAATCTGAAATCATAACTATTTTAATTTGCTTCCACTTTAATTCCTATCGTAATTTTCGTCACTATTATACCTTTTTCGTAAAAGAGCATTTAGCAGATTTATTTCCAAATCAATTGTCTTATAATCGTTTTCTTGAATTAGAGGCAAGAGTCTCTTTAGAGATGATGATGTTCCTGCAGATATGTTGTTTTGGGAGGTGTACTGGTATTAGTTTTATTGACTCAACTTGTATTCCTGTTTGCCATAATAAACGTATTTGTCGCAATAAGGTTTTTAGAAATTATGCAACAAGAGGGAAAAGTACAATGGGATGGTATTTTGGATTCAAACTACATCTTATCTGTAATGAAAGAGGTGAGATTCTAAACTTTATGCTCACTAAAGCAAATATTGACGACCGAGATGAAAATGTATTTAACAGGTTGACAGACAATGTGTTTGGTAAGTTGTTTGCAGACAAAGGGTACATCTCTCAAAGGATTATTTGAACGATTGTTCAATGATGGAATAAATTTAGTTACTGGCGTTAGGAGTAACATGAAAAAAACAAACTGATGCCACTTTTATGATAGACTTCTTCTAAGGAAAAGATCTGTAATAGAAACTATCAATGATGAGCTAAAGAATGTAGCTCAATTAGTGCATTCAAGGCATAGAAGCATATTTAATTTTCGCAATGAATGTCTCTTCTGCTATTGCAGCCTACTGCTTCTTTGAGAAGAAGCCAGCAGTGAACATAGACTTTGCTAGTAGAGCAACATTCGGGACAGCTTACATTATTCTAAAGTAATCTGTTTTTATTATTATCTTTAGACCCAATCAAAAAAATTGAGTCTAAAGAGCCGTTGTACTAAAACCAAACAGAAGAGTGGGATGATACTTATCCCGAGTTCAGGTTATTAATTGTTTTGGCTATATTCTGCCTATCAGTGTTGATGTTATCTTGTTCAACGGAAAACGCTGTTGTAGGGAGTATAGGAGTAAGTGATGTAAAGTCGTCAGGCTGCAAGGCTTCTGCTTCCTTGTTGGATTCTCGCCCTGAATACTATAATAGTTTTGTAGGACAGAAATCAGTGTTGCGCCTCAACTTCGGTACAGATAACATCGTCACAGCACGCTTTGCAGACGTCATGGATAACTGTACAATCGACCTGTTCCATGTAGGAGCAAGCAGCAGTGAGGGTAAGATTGTTCTCATCCTGTATCTCGATAAGGACATGATGACAAACTGCCTCTGTCGCTATGATGTCGACTTCAAAATGCAGAATATCGTTTCTGGTAATTATCAACTGGAAGTATATCATACTACTGCTGACAAACAAATCAGCAAGGACAATATGGTTTATAGCGGAACTGTAAACTTAGAGAAAGGGAAAAAGAAGTTGTGCTGACAATGAGTCGGTAGGAGGATAGTGTGAAAAGTATGGAAGTGTTATCCTTTTTATTTAAGGACTTCTTCCATGCTTTCAATCCATACTTTGAATCTTGGACATTTCTCCAGCAGTTCATTCATCCCCACAGTATTAATGATATTCTATCCCATGTAACACTTTGTTTATAACCAGAGATAAGTTTTTTTCAATCGTACAGAAGGGGCAGTGTCAGGATGGTTGTTAATGTCTTCTGGATTAGGATATTGTTGAATGACATTTATTAAGCCTTTATAATCCATTTCGCTTCTTTCAAACAGGGAATCTATTCCATTGATGGAAGCAAAGACCAAAGCCTCAAATTCATGAAGCTGGATATAGGGGATGAAGTTATCGAACAGCTGTTTTTGAGAATCTTCTAAGTCTTTCTTTATTCTTGTTTCAAGTAGATTTGCTTGCTCCTGATGTGTTTGCGTAGCTTTCAAGTCATTGAAGCCGGAAAGTCTAGAAGGTAGGCGATAGAAATCTATCATCATTGATACTACTACATCCTTTTCGTATATTGTATTGAGAATGTCCTTTTTGATGTAAGAGTATTTGGACATTCCCCCATGAGAGTGTTTTGTCTTGAAGCATTGTATGGTATTATATAGCCCTTTTGAACAGAAATAAGGGCAAAGTATATTGTTGACGAAACTTTCTTCCGTTTCGCCTTCTACTATTATCACCAGTCTTTTCATAGTAATGTCGGTTGTCCGTTAATCACACTTTTTGTCCATAAATCTCCTAAAGAATAATCGTCTAACCAGTTTTTCAATGTATCGCTGTTCAGTCTTTTGAAAGTAGATTGCTTATCCTTGCGATCTATAGTGATAATATCGTCAGCATCAAAGTTGTTGATAAGGTTTACTGACTGTGTGGATATGATAACCTGACAGTTTCTGGAGGCAACAGATTTTATCATACCAGCCAGCTTGACGATAGCTGTTGGATGTAGACCCAGTTCTGGTTCGTCAATGATAATAACTTTGGGCAAGACAGGTTGTTGCAGGAGGGTAGCAAGAGCGATGAATCGAATGCTACCATCAGATAAATCATTTGCATCGAAATACTTCTCGTTATTCTCCATATCATTCCACTGGAGGTTGATTTGGCTTTCATCAAGTAGAGATGGTGCCAAAGAGAAGTTTCCAAAGTAGGCATCACAGAACGAATAGTCAGTTCTATTCGTTTCAGCGTCTTGGGGTATTTCTCTTGCAGCATATAGAGAAAGGCAGGAAGATTACTTCCGTCTGTCTTGAGAAAAGCGGTTGTCGTTGATATTTGCACTACTTCTCAACGGTGCACCCTTACTTGTGTCATGAAAGTGAAAAATCTTGTAACTTTGAAGGTATTCTCAGCCACTTGTCTCTATGGGTCGTTGAATCCTTAATATAGCTTTCATCTATATTAGACATACTGTAACAGCTTGATTGGTAGTAGCTGCTTTCTTTGGCAATGAACAGACTTCCGTTGTCCCGTGCCTGAAGAGTGACTCCATAAGCATTGTCGCCAAACTCCAAATAACCTTTCAGTTCTGTGGTTTGCTTTCGGCCATAGTGGAATAGTCTCTCAGCACTGTTCTGCATCGTATAGTTGTGCAATCGTTGCTCATAGATGATGTTTATCAGTCTGAAGAAAGAAATGAAGTTAGTTTTGCCAACACCATTTGAACCAATCAATATATTGATCGGTCTCAACTCCAAATCAGCGTGATGGATAGACTTGTATCCATCTATGGTAACTTTGTTTAGCATTATAAAAATCTCATTATAGAAGTATTGGACAACCCTGCTGCAAATATACGATAAATTTATTATCTTCACAACTATTTCTTTCTGATAGAGCAGCTAAATGCTATTTCATAGTGCTTTTTGTTTTCTCTTAAAGTTACCCTATCTTCATCCACAGTAATAAATACAGCAGACAATGGTAATCATAATTATGAATTAAGTCAGTCCTATTGTGTCTGCATGATTCCGTCTTTGTTCACGCTCGTTACGCCTTTCACCTTTCTGAATTCGGCAATGGCTTTATCAACGTCGTGCTTCTTGTCGACCTTGGCAGCTATAGCACTGAACTCCTTGTATTTGTAGAGAAGGGTACAGCCTTGCTTCTTGATGGCTTTTCAGTAGAGGCTTGTTGCCTGTCTTCTTGTCAAAGAAGATAATCAGCGTATGGCTAACAGGGGTCTTTTCGCTTTCACGCTTTATTCTGGCTAAGCCTTCGCCACCATCGTCACCATTCATTATCTGCTCCTTTTATCGGGCATTGTGCGGATGCTGTTGTTGACTGGATGAACAATAAGCCCATCAATAATATACTTGCTTGAAAAAATATCTCTTCATCTTGTTTTCTCCTTAAATTATCAATAGCAAAGGTAGTCATAAATAGGCAGATAACTACTATGATTTATAATTATTTCAGTTTTCTTTCTCCTTATTTATTGTGCTATCTTTGCAGAGTTATAATCAACAGGTCGACAATTGCAATTTATCTATTTCATTCGAGAGTGTTCTGAAGAAAAAGCAACCAAGTATTGCGCTCGGTTGCTTTTTATATGAGATTAATCCTAATAAAGGATTATGCTTCTGCGGCCTCTTCTTCCACAGCCTTGAACTGCTCAAGGTCCTCAGCATTGAAGGCTTTGATGTAAGCAGTGTGACCGATAACCTCTTCCTCAGCCATACGAACGAAGACGTGGGCAGACTTCTGAAGAGGTCTGGTGCCTTAGAAGCATCTTCGATGAGGAGGAGAGAACCGATGATGTCGGCAGTCATATTGTAAAGACGGCGTGCGAGGAAGTCGTGAACATCCTGATTGTCGCTTGCGTTCACCTTCTCCACAGCCTCTTCATAGAGCTGGACGAGTTTTTGCTACACGGTCACGCAGACCCTTCATGCAGTCGCAAGAGAGTTCGCCCTCAAGCATCTCCTTCATGATAGAAAGGTAAGTGCCGTTAGTGATGTAGCGCACAGCAGCAACAACCTGCAACTGTGTTGTACCCTCGTAGATAGAGAAGATACGTGCATCACGGTACAGACGCTGACACTTGTATTCCATGATGAAACCAGAACCACCGTGGATAGAGATAGAGTCGTAGGCAGTCTGGTTAGCATACTCAGAGTTGATACCCTTTGCCAATGGTGTGAAAGCATCGGCAAGACGGTTGTACTTTTTCATCTCCTGACGCTCTTCAGCCGTGACTTTCTGGTCACGTGCAATATCTTCCAAAGCCTTGTAGATATCAACATAGCGGGCAGTCTGATACAAGAGAGAACGACCAGCATCGAGTTTTGCCTTCATACGAGAGAGCATATCGTAGACAGCAGGGAAGTTGACAATCTTCTTACCGAACTGTGCACGATCCTTAGCGTAAGCCAAGCCCTCGTTGTAAGCCTCCTGCTCAAGACCGACAGACTGTGCTGCGATACCAAGGCGAGCACCATTCATCAATGCCATTACGTACTTGATAAGACCCATGCGGACGTTACCACAGAGTTCTGCCTTTGCATTCTTGTAAACAAGCTCTGCAGGTGGGGAACCATGAATACCGAGTTTATGCTCAATATGGCGTACGTCAACACCGCCATCACGCTTGTCATAGATGAACATAGAAAGACCACGGCCATCACGTGTACCCTCTTCTGAACGTGCAAGAACGAGGTGGATGTCTGAGTCACCATTGGTGATGAATCGCTTCACACCATTCAAACGCCAGCAGTTCCTCCTTCTCGTCGAAGGTAGCCTTAATCATAGCACGCTGAAGGTCGGAACCTGCATCAGGTTCGGTGAGGTCCATTGACATCATCTCTCCCTCACAGATACGTGGGATAAACTTCTGACGCTGCTCCTCATTACCAAACTCATAGAGGGTGTCGATACAGGACTGCAATGACCAAATATTCTGGAAACCAGCATCGGCAGCAGCAATCAACTCAGACATCATAGAGAAGACAACGTTTGGTAGATTCAGTCCACCATAACGGCGAGGCATAGAAACACCCCACAAGCCAGCCTGCCGAGTCGCCTCAATGTTCTCTAAGGTCTTGCTGGCATAGTGCATACGGTTGTCGATGAGGTGTGGACCTTCGAGGTCAACAGACTCAGAGTTAGGTGCAATAATGTTTGCTGTTATGTCACCAGTGATATCCAAGATACGCTTGTAGTTTTCTGATTGCATCATCATAGTTTTACAGGTGCATCATCATAAGTAGAAGCATCAGCGTAGTTTACGCTCTTTTGAGTTCTGCAATGCGTTTCATCAATAGGGTGCTCCAAGTGAAACGCTATTTCTGGGTGGTCAGTATAATAATTTGCCATGATAAAAGAGCTCACTTTCAACCCTCTCCGAGTGGAGAGGGGATGAAATGTTCTATTGGAGGTTGTTAGGGACTTTATTATTTATAATATAATTCTTCTTTTGATAGTTCTTAAAACTGTTTTTTTGGGTTTGAAAGTACTTCTTCATTAGTGAAGCGTATTACCTTATATCCCATGTCAGAGAGTATGTCTGTGCGGACTCGGTCATTCACTTGTTGTTGAGGCTCATTATGGTAAACCCCATCAACTTCTATTAATAGTTTTGCCTCTAAGCAGATAAAAGTCAGCTATGAAATCGTTAATAGGATGTTGGCGCCTAAATTTGAACCCATAAAAAGTTCTACGTAAGAGGCTCCAAAGTGTTTTTCGGCAGCAGTCATGTGCTGTCTGTTTTTCTTTTGCATACTCTTTTAAGAGGTCATATCTGTCTATGGAGGCAGTTTCAAACCATTGTGAATCACCTTTTCCCATGTTCGATTCTAATATATTAACATCCATCCGTCCCCTCATAACACCAGACAGTGGTATTCACTCCCTCTCCATTACTTCCCTTCGGTCAGTGACCTTTGGTTCGGAAACGGGCTGGAGGTGAGGCTTTTACTTACTATTCTGCTTATAATACTTTATCAACTTCGGAACAACCTCCTCTACGGAGCCATTGATGACATAATCGGCAATGGCATTGATAGGAGCGTCTGGGTCGTTGTTGATAGAGATGATGATACCACTGTCCTGCATACCAGCAATGTGCTGAATCTGCCCAGAGATACCACAAGCGATGTAAACCTTTGGATGGACGGTAACACCAGTCTGACCAATCTGACGATCATGGTCTACCCAACCTGCATCAACGGCAGCACGGCTGGCACCAACCTCACCATGAAGTTCCTTTGCCAACTTAAAGAGTAAGTCGAAACCTTCCTTAGAACCGACACCATAACCACCTGCGACAACGATTGAAGAATCTTTCAAGTTGTTCTGTGCGGGCTCTACATGACGGTCAATGACTTTTACAACATAGGCTGCCTCCGGAACATACTTCGCTACATCTGGATAGACAACCTCTTTCTTTGCTTCGCCTTCATAGACAGCTTTCTGCATAACGCCAGAGCGTACGGTAGCCATCTGTGGACGGTGGTCAGGGTTGACGATGGTTGCAACGATGTTACCACCGAAGGCAGGACGAATCTGATAGAGCAGGTTCTCATAACGCTTACCAGCTTTCTTATCTTCGTAGTCACCAATCTCAAGTTGAGTACAATCGGCAGTAAGACCACTGGTCAATGAAGATGACACACGTGGACCGAGGTCACGACCGATAACAGTAGCACCCATCAAACAAATCTGTGGCTTCTCCTCAGTGAAAAGGTTAACAAGAATGTCTGTGTGTGGTGCTGATGTGTAAGGGAAGAGTCCCTCACCATCAAAGACAAAGAGTTTGTCTACGCCGAAAGGCAGGATTTGGTCTTCAACCTTTCCTTTGATGCCACTACCAGCAGCGATGGCATGGAGTTCCACACCTAACTCATTTGCGAGCTTGCGACCCTTGGTCAGCAGCTCCTGTGAAACCTCCTGTACGGTGGTTTCCTCTATTTCGCAATATACAAATACGTTGTTCATAGGCCTCACCCCCGCCCCCTCTCCGAGTGGAGAGGGGAGTGAAATGCTTCACTTACTGGGGGATTTTCTTATGTTTATATAATACCTCCCCATAATGTTCAATCTTATGCTTAATAGAACATTCTACGCCCCTCTCTATTACTTCTCTCTGGTCAGTGACCGTTGGTCCGGAGAGGGATTGGGAGAGGCTTTTAACCAATAATCTTCTCTCCTAACAGTTCCTTGATGAGTCCTTCTACATCCTCGTCAGATCCAGTGAGGGTTTTACTCTCCTTAGCTTGGAAAAACGATATTCTGAACAGACTTCACCTTTTGTTGGCGAACCACTCAAACCACACTGCACTTCATCACCATTAACATCAGCAACTGACCACTGGTTCAAAGTGAGGTAAGGACGCTCCTCATAGAGCTGCGCCCAAGCCTCATTACCCTTGCGTTCCATTGGACAAGTAGCATATTTATACTTCATTACGAGTTTAGCATTGCAAGGACGTGCTGGTGCAGCCGTACCATTCACTGTAATGAGAACTGGTAATGGAGCAACAACAGTCTCTACTCCACCATCAATATGACGACGGATAGTAGCTTTACCATCTTCAATTTTTAAGATTTCCTCAGCGTAAGTCACCTGATTGAGTCCTAACTTCTGTGCTACCTGTGGACCTACCTGTGCGGTATCACCATCTATAGCCTGACGTCCACCAATAACAATGTCTACATCACCAATTTTTTGTACTGCTGTCGCCAAAGCGTATGAAGTGGCAAGTGTGTCAGCACCAGCGAACTTACGATCAGTAAGCAACCAACCCGTATCAGCACCACGATAGAGTCCTTGTCGGATAATCTCTCCAGCTCGTGGAGGACCCATGGTTAAGATCTCCTACAGTAGAGCCTGGGTTCCGATCTTTCAGTCTCAGTGCCTGCTCCAAAGCATTTAGGTCTTCGGGGTTGAAGATGGCTGGCAGAGCGGCACGGTTCACCGTTCCTTCGGCTGTCATCGCATCTTTTCCCACATTTCTTGTGTCAGGTACCTGCTTAGCAAGTACTACAATTTTCAAACTCATAAATATAATAATGTGTTATTTAATATTCAATTGTTTTTGTTTGAGGGCAAAAGTACAGTTTTTGCAATATAAACATCCACAAAAACAGCATAACTATGTTTTTCTTTTGAGGAAAGTCTTTCCATAACTCCCTTTACAACTCTATCAAAAGATAAAAATAACTATAACGACAAAGAAAAATAGAAGTATTCGTAAAAATAACCTTCTTTTATTTGTACACCTCAAATCTTCCTTGTACCTTTTCCTCTATAAAACCGAAAAGAAATCGTCACAGAAGTAACTTAAACCAAAGGCTATGCTTATTATAGTACATAACGAGACTATGCAAGTCATTTGCTGACCCTGCATGAAAAAAATGATATTTTCCTCTTCGAGCTTAACGCTCACACTGAGTTTCATCGCCAGTCATGTCGTTGGTTAATTTGTCATGACGAGGTCATATGCCATCACAAAGGTAGTAGCCTTTCCATGACTGGTATATTGCGTCATCCATTTATTACGGATGCTTCGATTATGTTGTTGAAATCCTTTATAGGATACACTGTCCTTCAAGATGTTCCATGCACAAATAAGCATTTTCCTTGCTATTGCTACTTGAACTTTCATTCTGTTTTTTTCTTTCTGACTTGTGTCTGGTGGTAGGAGAATCGGCTAAAAAAACAATTCTTGGTGCGACTTGCCCCCATGAGCATTGTATGATGGTTCGTCGAAGGTATCGGTTTCCATAAGTGATGCGGCGTGATTTAATAGTCTTGTTAGACTGATCATTGCGTGGCTTCAGTCCACTCCAGGAAGCGAGATGGTTGGCTGTTTCAAAGTGACTCATGTCGGTACCGATTTCTGCAATCAATGATGTAGCGGCCCCTCATCTTCACTCCTGGAATTGTCTGTAAATTGTGCAACTGTGTCGAATACTCATTTTCGCAAATGGCCAGCATCTTGTCCATACATTGCTGTTTGTGTTGCTCTGCTAAGTCTATTTCTGCCTTGAGCTGCCGCATGGTATCTATGTCACATTCTGTAATGCTGCCAGTAAGCGAAGCGATTATAGTTTTCTTTCCATGGTGATTGATAATACGTCCGTGGATTTCCTCCACGAGCACATTGGGGTCAGTAACTCTTCGCAGATTTTATCTATCACTGCCTTGTAGCTCACACTGTCCGTGTTAGATACATAGTTGCTCAGACGGATGTTACACCGTTGAACGGCTGCATCCAACTTGGCAAGTTTGCGGATAATCTCATCATCAAGATCATAGATACGCCGGTCGTACTGACGCAACTGTTGGATGCGTTCTGGAGGAACAAAACTACCGTTTACCAATTCCTTTTAGCATGCACTCTGCAATCCATTGTGCATCCTTTACATCACTCTTGTGACCAGGCAATTGTTTAATGAAATAAGGATTGATGAGTTTCAACTTGAAATGTGGCTCAAGAACTCCAAATAGGAATCCAATACACACTTGTGCTTTCCATACCGACTTCTAAAACGTGATGTGAGAGCATCAAATCACGCATTTCAATTAGTTCTGTTGTTAAAACACCAAATTTCTTCTCGTAAATTTCACCTGTAGCTACTCAAAAATGAGGGTGTGTCAAAATGTACACATCCTCTTTTACGCACAAAGCCCCAACTTTCTCAAAGCCAGGGCTTTGCTATTTCCTGAAAGTTTTTTTGTACCTTTAGGCATACAAAAAAATCTCATTATGACAAAGGTACACTTTCGTTCTTATACACACAAGAAAATGATTCTTTTTCCTCAAAGAATCGATAAGGATATCGCAGAAGATGACCCTGTTCGTCTTTTTAGACGCCTTTGGTGGATAATCTTATGTTGGATAATGTCTACAAACTTTATAAGCCCAGTGGTCGCAAGCCTTATCATCCACAAATGATGCTCAAGGTGCTTCTTTACGCCTATATGAATAATATCTATTCCTGCCGTCGTATAGAGTCGCTTCTCAAGCGTGACATTCATTTCATCTATCTGGCAGGATATGAGTAGCCTGATTTTATTACCATCAATCGTTTTCGTAATCGTGTGAAAAAGGAAATCAACAATATCTTCACACAAGTCGTATTAATACTTGCAGCCAAAGGTTTGATAAGTCTTGACGTTGAATATATTGACGGCACAAAGATAGAATCGAAAGCCAACAAGTATACCTTCGTTTGGAAGAGAACCGTGGAAAAGAACCGCGCCAAGTTGCAGGAACAAATACGCACACTCTTGCTTCAGGTTGATGATGTCATAGCGCAGGACAATGCCGCTAAAACAGAAGGTGTCGAGTTTACTGCAGCTCTGCTCAATGAGATATCCGAGGAATTGAATAAGTCTTTGGAATCAGCCCCTGAGCCTAAGACGAAAGAAGAGAAGCAGGCTGTTAGAACCAAGAAAAAACAGCTTAAAGAACTTGAGAAGAAACGTAATAAACTCCAGGAGTATGACCAACACCTTGAGATTATGGGAGAGAGAAACTCCTACAGCAAGACCGACCCTGATGCCACGTTTATGCACATGAAGGAGGATGCTATGCGCAACGGACAGACTAAGCCTGGATATAATCTGCAGATAGCAACTGAGAACCAGTTTATCACCGACTTTGCACTCTATGCCAATCGTACCGATACACTCACACTACCTTCTTTCTTGGAGTCTTTCAAATCACGCTATCATCGTTATACCAAGACAGTCGTAGCCGATCTCGGGGGTATGACTCTGAGGAGAACTATCTGTTCATGGACGTACATAATATGGAAGCCTATGTGAAGTACAGCTACTTTCCACAAAAGAGCAGCGTCCACGCTACACACCCTAACCCATTCAGTCCCGCAAGCCTTTTATTATAATAAGGAACAGGATTTCTACGTCTGCTCCCTATGGGACAGCAAATGAAGCGTATAGGTATGAAGCGTTCCCTAACCTCTAATGGATCTCGTCACTTACAGCGTACGTTATCAGGCAGAACGCTGTGATGGTTGTCCCTTTGAGAGGCTCATGTTTTTGAAAAAGCAAGAGGGAACAGAATTATAGAAGTAAACCACCAACTATAGAACTATAAACAAAAAGGCACGGGAACTACTGACCTCGGAAGAAGGCATCAAGCATCGAGGACGAAGGTGCATAGAACCTGAAGCTGTTTTTGGACAAACAAAATATAATAAAGCCTACAAGAGATTTAGGCATTTTGGGAAAGACAAGGTCAATATGGACTTTTGCCTTCTTTGCTATTGCCTTTTAACATAGGGAAAATGTAGAAAAACCAATCTCAAGGAACTAAAAAGCCGTTATGGAGCTACTTTTTAGTCACCTTCAGATGCTCTATACAAGTTTATAGAGGGTTATTTAAAAGCCCAATAAATCATTTTTATATGAAATTAGCAGCATAGCTAAAGTAAATAACGAATTATGTGGTAGACAAAGTAAAGGAAGAATAAAAAGAGGATGTATCAATTTTGACACACCCTCACACGTCAAGGCCACATACCGTTCTCATAAGCCTCAATATTTTTGGGTTAAACATGAATTTATCACCCCAAAGATACAAAAATGTGACGTAAGAGCACGATAATAGGCGAAAGAAGGTAGTGCCCTTGACATTTTTCAATCTCGAATGCAAGTTACAAAACGGAACTGTGTGGGGAGATTTCTTTTCAGTTTTTTTATCTACACTGGCTTATAAATCGAGATTTTTATGTAAATTTGTTCTTACGAAGAAGTAAGTTTCTCATTCCTCGACAGAGAGTACAATAAGACATAGTTCATTATAATAATATGTATCACCTATTCCTTAAAACAATCATTTTATTTCTTTTCCTGATAGTTTTTGCCTTTGTCAAGGAAGTAAACAGAAGACAATTTGTTTCTATAATGGACAACCCCTTATAGAAAAACAACAATACTATCTTGCTCAACCTATCATCTGAGCAAGATAACATTAAAAAGAAAAACCTCAAAAACAAAACTGAGGTTGGAAATTCCTATTAGCAAAAAAACAAAACCCTTCCTCGATCCTTTACCGCGAAGGATATACCGCATCTTATAACCCAGAAACTCGCACACCCAACTGGGTGGCATGGCACTTAACAGCAAACCACACAGATGGTCCAGTCAAGCGTAATGGCTTTTCTTTTCAAGCGGATCAGGGATATACCCGAACCACGTGTTGACACCTACGATTATATGCGTTCAGGGTACGATCGTGGACACATGTGTCCAGCAGGGCGACAATCATTGGAATCAAAAGCAATGGAACAAAGTTTTCTCATGACGAATGTTTGTCCACAAGTGCCTGCACTAAACAGTGGCTTATGGAACACTATTGAAAAACAATGTCGCACATGGGCAGAACAATATGGAGATGTCTATATTGTCTGTGGTCCTATCTATTTCAATCAAAAAGCATAAGACTATTGGCAAAAAAACAAAGTACAAGTTCCTGAGGCTTTCTTTTAAGGTTATTCTCTGCTCAAGAGACAAACCAAAAAGCTATTGGTTTTATTTGTAGAAATGCATCAGCCAAAGGGCATAAAAAGAACGACTACGTCAACTCTATTGATGAAGTTGAACGTATCACGGGATTAGACTTCTTCTCACAACTGCCAGACAATATTGAACAACGAGTAGAAAGTCATGCAGATATTACTGAATGGTAAAAATATTAGCAGAAAACGATTATCTCTCACCTTTTGAATCGACCAACGATGATAAATGATGAACTGAAACATAAAGTCTTACTGAACTTTGATTTCAACCGACCACCGACCAGCTTAAAGCCATAGAAGTCTTTTCAAACTTCATGACTGACCGCGATGAACGAGCAGTAATGATTTTTGCGAGGCAATGCTGGTACTGGTAAGACTTCCTTAGCAGGTGCGATTGTACGTACAATGCAAATGCTACAACAAAAAGTAAGTCTTTTAGCACCAACGGGGCGTGCAGCAAAGGTGTTTTCTTTGAATGCTAATCAGCCTGCTACCACAATTCATCGTTCTATCTATCGAGAGAAAACATTTACAGGACTTGATGGCAAGTTTAATCTGAACGTAAATCTCTTCCGCAATCGACTATTCATGGTTGATGAAGCCTCTATGATTAGCCTGACATCAAGTAATTCGACCTTCGGTAGTGGCTGCTTACTTGACGACCTTATAGAATATGTTTATAATGATCGCAACTGCCGTATGCTTCTCGTTGGCGACAAGGCACAGCTTCCCCCTGTTGGCGAAGAAGAAAGTCCTGCTCTACGTGCAGATGTCCTTCGTGCCTATGGGCCAACGGTCTACGAATGTGATTTGAGCGAAGTTCTCCGACAGAGTCAAGACTCAGGTATTCCTCTATAATGCTACCATTATCCGTCAAATGATAACCCATGAAGATATCACACAGCTACCAAAGATTAGATTTCAAGGTTTTACGGATATAACGATTGTATCAGGTGATGAGCTTATCGAACGACTTGCCAGCAGCTATTCAGAAGTAGGAATTGACGAAACGATGATTATAACCCGTTCTAACAAACGTGCTAACATCTTCAATCAAGGTGTTCGAAAACATGGTACTTGGACGTGAAGAGGAACTGACAACGGCGATATGTTGATGGTGGTGAAGAATAAGTATAAGAACCCTCCTTCCCCTAATCAAGAGAAAGAGAAGCAATCTGCACTTACTTTCATTGCTAACGGCGACTGCGCTGTGGTACGTCGTGTTCGTAATGTGCGAGAACTCTATGGATCCCGCTTTGCAGACGTTTCTTTTAGAATTTCCTGATTATGATAACACTGAAGAAGACATGACCATCATTCTTGACGCACTAACAACAGAAGCACCCGCCCTGACACAAGAGCAAAAACGAACAGCTATTCCAACGTATTAGAAGATTATGAGGATATACCCTTGAAGGCTGACCGCATGAAAAAGGTGCGAGAAGACGACTATTACAATGCCTTACAAGTGAAATTTGGCTATGCCATCACTTGTCACAAAGCACAAGGCGGACAGTGGGCGCACATCTATCTTGATCAAGGATATATGACAGACGAAATGCTCACACCCGATTACATCCATTGGCTTTACACCGCCTTCACCCGTGCCACAGAACATCTATATCTTGTCAATTGGCCCAAGACACAAGTGGAATAATAAGTCTTCACAATAATGTAAAGCACATTTTCTCCCTTTAAGCTCCGAATCTGTTTAAGCTCCAAGACTGATTTAAGCTAATCACATATTTGTTCGCCTGTAAATTCATCTTCAGGCTCACTCATCATCTCATAAACTCGTCTGACCTGTCAACTTTTTCAACCATAATTCTGGCAGTATTATCTGAGTGCCACTTCATTGCCTAAACGATTACGAACAAGCTGATAGTCAGACAACATACGTTCACGAGATGTCTGACCTGGCAGAATACGATATAACTCGTTGGCAATGTTACGAATAGAGAAGCGGTCGGCAAGAAGTTCCTGCACAATTTCCTTTATCAGCAATAAGATTGACAAGAGAAATAAAACGCACCTTGATAATATGCTTGAAAGCAAAAACGAATCAACTTTGGAACAGGTGTTTCATAACAGACAACCTGCGGAACATCTCAGCAAGGCAAACCAGCGTTGCTGTACCACTCGTTACGAGTGCCACAGTAACATGAGAAAAGAAGCTCGTAGGTCTGCGTCTTCACCATCTTTGCATCGCTCGCCTCTAAAAACCTTTTATAATAGCTTTCAGCAACAGAAGGTGCGACAGCAACCACCATCTGATAATCCTCAAAATGGCGGGCAGCCTCAAGCATTGAAGGAAGATTATCCTTTATCTCCTGTTTACGACTACCAGCAAGAAGAGCTATGATAGGCTTAGAAGATAATCCGTTACGCTGACAGAACGCTCTTTTTGACTCGAATAGACATGACGGAAATTATCAATCTCCTCGGCAGTTGGGTTACCTACGTAATGTATTTTTGTAATTATGTTTCTTCTCATAGAAAAGGAACTTCAAACGGAAGTATTGAGAACATCTCTCTCACATCACGCTTAATAGCCTTGATACGCCATTCCTTCCATGCCCATATCTTTGGTGAGATATAATAATAGACAGGAATCTTTGTATTCTTCTTTACAAACTTAGCAATGTTAAGATTAAATCCTGGATAGTCAACAAAGGATAACAACGTCAGGCTTCCATCGCATAATATCCTCCTTACACATCTTCATATTCTTGAAAAATGGTAGGCAAGTGCAGTAATACAGGTACAAAGCCCATATAGGCAAGCTCACGATAATGTTTCACACATGTGCCACCAACTTTCGCCATCAAATCACCACCAAAGAAACGAAAAATCAGCATCTTGATCGTACTGCTTCAACGATTGCATAAGACGTGAAGCATGTAAGTCGCCAGACGCTTCACCAACTATCAGATAATACTTCATAACATCAAAGAATTAAAGAGATTCCCACGCTTTCATTTTTATCGAGCATTTCATAATCAGTCACATCAATCTTAGAAGGTGTGATGGTTACATATCCATGCGCTAATGCCCACTGATCGTTATCGGTTGCATTAGGTTCATCATTGCGATAATGCCCTGTCATCCAATAATAATCAAAACCACGGGGATGCTTGCAAGGCTCAACTTCTCTCACCCAACTACCCCACCCCATACGGCATACCTTCAAACCTGCAGAACTTTTCAACCTTTTGGGAAAGTTAACATTCAGACAGATACCCTTTGGTAATCCTTCTGCAAGAACTTTCCTTACTATAAGTCTTACATAATCACGAAGATAAGAAAGATCAGCATGAGGGGTCGTAATCGCAACTTGAAAAAGCAATCGAAGGGATATATTTCATACAACCTTCATACGCAATACCCATCGTTCCACTATAATGATTATTCACAGAAGAATTATCTCCATGATTGATACCACCCAAGATAAGGTCAGGCTTTCGGTCAGTAAGGAGCTGATCTAACGCTAACTTCACACAATCAACAGGTGTACCCGTACATGACCAAACCTCACAATCTGGAATATTCTGTTGCTTTTTTTAACAATAGATATTCGACTGCAGAGAATGCACGAGAAAAGCCCGAACGAGCTCCTTCTGGTGCACAGACAATAATTTCTGCAAAATCGGATAGGAATGAGACAAAGCATACGAATACCATTAGAGAGGTATCCGTCATCGTTAGATATAAGTATGAGCGGTTTCTTGGAATTCATAAATTTAACTTTGATTTCAATGCAAAAGTACGAAAAAGGTTTATAATGCCCTCCTATCTCACATAAAATGTGTATCTTTGTAGCCTAATAAAATGTATAGGAATAAATAGAAAAATGGGAAAGATTATCGCACTTGCCAACCAAAAAGGCGGCGTCGGAAAGACGACTACCACCATCAACTTGGCAGCTTCCTTAGCAACGTTTGAGAAGTCTGTACTGGTGATTGATGCCGACCCACAGGCTAATGCATCCAGTGGTTTGGGCGTGGATATCAAGGAGGTGGACTGTTCGCTTTACGAATGTATCATTGACCATGCCGACATAAAAAGACGCTATCTACACAACTGATATAGAAGGATTGGACATTGTTCCGAGCCATATCGACCTTTGTTGGAGCAGAAATTGAGATGTTAAAGCTCAATGGTCGTGAGAAAGTTATGAGCAATCTACTTGCTCCTATCCGTGACGAATACGACTACATTCTGATTGACTGTAGCCCTTCGCTTGGCTTGATTACTGTCAATGCCTTAACAGCAGCTGATTCAGTGATTATTCCTGTTCAGTGTGAATACTTTGCTTTGGAGGGTATCAGTAAATTATTGAACACTATCAAGATTATCAAGAGCAAGTTAAATACAAAGTTAGAAATAGAGGGATTCCTGCTGACGATGTACGACAGTCGCCTGCGTCTTGCCCGCTAGATTTACGACGAGGTAAAAACGTCACTTCCAAGAGTTAGTGTTCAAAGCTGTTATCCAACGTAATGTGAAGCTATCTGAGAGTCCGAGTCATGGACTTCCAGTAATTCTCTATGACGCAGACTCAACTGGCGCAAAAGAACCATCTTAGCCTTGCAAAAGGAAATTATAGAAAAGAATAATAAAGAAAGAAAAATAGAATTAGCATAATGACTGCTAATTACACCCTAACGCTTCACACCCTAACTCCCCAATAAAGACTATGGCTGTACAAAAAGAAATATAATCGAAACGCAAAAGACCAATGCCCTCGGTCGTGGATTAGACGCATTAATATCTACTGAGGCAGTCAGCACACAAGGTAGTTCGACGATTAACGAGATTGCCTTAGAACAGATTGAGGCCAACCCAAACCAACCACGCCGTGAGTTTGACCCTGTTGCATTGGAAGAATTGGCTAATAGTATTCGCGAATTAGGGACTCGTTCAGCCAATAACACTACGTCAAGTAGACGAAAACCGTTTTCAGATTATTGCTGGTGAGCGTCGCTGGCGTGCAAGTCAACTGCCGGATTAAAGGCTATTCCAGCTTACATTCGTACGATTAAGGACGAAAGTGTGATGGAACTGGCTCTGGTTGAGAATATCCAACGTGAAGATCTGAATGCGATTGAGATAGCCTTAGCCTACGAACATCTACTCGAAAAGAGTGGAATGACACAAGAACGTGTGGCAGAACGTGTTGGTAAAAGCCGTGCAGCCATAGCCAACTATCTCCGCCTTTTTGAAACTGCCTGCATTGGTACAGATGGGGGCTGCAAAAGAAGGAAATAGACATGGGACATGCCCGTGCATTGCTTTCTTTGGATAGCCCTTCACTGCAATTAAAGCTCTATCGTGAGATTCTGAAAGAACGGATATAGTGTTCGTAAGGTTGAAGAACTTTTGCCAGCAACTCAACAACGGAGAAGACATACAGAGCGCAAAGAAGAAGATTTCTGCTCGCACTCGCCTTCCTGAGGAGTTCAATATCCTCAAACAAAGACTCTCAGCATTCTTTGATACAAAGGTACAGATGAGTTGTAACGCTGATGGTAAGGGAAAGATTAGCATTCCTTTTGCGTCAGAAGAAGAGCTACTGCACATCATGGAAGTAATGGACAAGATGAAGTAAGACCTTACACACTAAGAAAGGCAAGGTATTAGTAAATGGTAGTGATGAAGAATAGTATTCTCAAAAGGACTGTTGATAACCATAATGCTCATAAGCATTACAATCATGCAGGCACAAAACATACCTCATGACACTATTAAGGTCGTTTTATCCCAACGACTCTGCATCTGTTAATACACCGACTTTGAAGGACAAATATATAGAAGAGGAAGCCATCTTTACCCCAGATGACGAGATAAAACTCCCTTCTATTGTGCGAAAAGACAGTGTCAAAATCACAAAGAAGCAGGAACGCGACTGGGCTAAGTGGCGACCTAATCCTAAACGAGGCATTATGGCTTGCACTTGTTCTTCCTGGTGCTGGTCAAGCATACAACCGCAAATACTGGAAGCTACCTATCTTTTTACGGAGGTTTTTGTAGGCTGTATTTATGCCATGACCTGGAACAACCAGATGTATCATGACTATGCGCAAGCATATATTGACATTATGGACAACGACCCTTCTACACAGAGCTACAATAACTTCCTTCACCTTGGAGCTAAAATAACTCCCGCTAATGAAGAACGTTATAAGAGTATCTTCAAACAGCGAAAGGACCGCTTTCGAAGATGGCGCGACCTGAGTATCTTTACCACAATTGCTGTTTATGCACTATCTGTTATTGATGCTTATGTAGATGCTTCTTTATCTGACTTTGACATATCTGACGACCTTTCACTACATATCGCACCGACAGTCATATCAGATAAAAACCATATCTACACCTAACAACCCCTTCCGCTCTTCAGCGATTGGTATAGGATGCAGTCTGACTTTTTAAGTAGAAAAAAATACTATATTTACACCAATAAAAAACAAGAAACTTTCACCTTATTATATATAATGGGAGGATGCACTATGGACAAAGGAAAATATAGAAGTCAAAGAGATTGATTATGAGAAGATGGTAGATGATGCTTTTCAGCACCTTATCGACACCTATCTTGCCTCACGTCATCGAAAGAAAGTGGACATCATAACGAAGGCCTTCAACTTCGCACGACAAGCGCATAAAGGTGTGCGCCGACTCTCGGGCGAACCTTATATCATGCATCCTAGAGCTGTTGCTATGATTGCCTGTAAGGAGATGGGACTCGGTGCCACGAGTATCAGTGCAGCACTCTACATGACGTTGTCGAGAGATACAGACTACACCGTGGAAGATATGGAAAATATCTTCGGTCCAAAGATTGCACAAATTGTTGACGGACTAACAAAGATTTCTGGTGGTATCTTTGGCGAACAAGCCTCAGCACAAGCAGAAAACTTCAAGAAACTTCTGCTCACAATGAGCGAAGATATACGTGTTATCCTTATCAAAATATGCGATCGCCTGCACAACATGCGCACCCTTGAGTCACAGCCTGCCAGCAAACAATATAAGATTGCGGGTGAAACTCTCTACATCTATGCACCACTTGCAAAACCGATTGGGCTTAAACAAGATTAAGACAGAACTGGAAGACCTCAGTTTCCGTTACGAACACCCTGACGCATACGCATCTATTGAGAAAAAACTTGCTTCTACACAAGCTCAACGCGACACCCTCTTCGAACAGTTTACAGCCCCTATTCGTGCCGAACTTGACAAGATGGGCTTTGAATATGAACTTAAAGCACGTGTAAAGAGTCCTTATTCTATTTGGAATAAGATGCAGAATAAACACGTCACCTTTGAAGAAATATACGATATACTTGCCGTACAGAATCATTTATAAATCAAAAATCCTCAGACGAGGAAATCAACAACTGTTTCCAAATTTATGTGGCTATCAGTCAGATTTATAAGAGTCATCCTGACCGTCTGCGCGACTGGGTAAACCACCCTAAGGCTAATGGTTATCAGGCTTTGCACGTAACATTGATGTCTTCCAAAGGTCGTTGGATTGAGGTACAGATACGTTCCGAGCACATGAACGAACTGGCTGAACAAGGCTTTTGCTGCACACTGGAAATATAAAGATGGTGGCGAAATCACAGAAGACGAAGGCGAATTGAACGATTGGCTTAGTACAATAAAGGAAATCCTTGACGATGCACAGCCAGATGCTATGGACTTCCTTGACGCTATCAAACTCAACCTCTTTGCCTCTGAAATCTTTGTGTTTACACCGAAGGGGAGATTAAGACTATGCCCGCAGGATGTACTGCACTCGACTTTGCTTTCCAAATTCACACATTCCTTGGTAGCCATTGTATCGGTGCAAAGGTTAATCATAAACTCGTCCCATTGAGCCATAAACTTAATAGCGGAGTACTAAGTAGAGATTTTAACCTCTATAGTCTCAACACGTTAATCCTTCATGGATTAACTTTGTGTCTACAGCTAAGGCAAAAAGCCAAAATACAAGCTATCCTACGACGAGAGAAACGTGAGCTGCAAAAAAATGGTGAGGAACAACTCTCTAAATGGTTGAAAGCTCACGACATTGATATGACTACTGCCACCTTAGATAAGTTATGCGAACTGCACGACCTTCATAAACATGAGAGTCTTTTCCTTGCCGTAGGCGAAAAACTATTATCCTTGGTGATACTGATTTAGAAGAACTTCGTCGAAAAAACAAGTCTGAAAAATTGCTAATCCACGTAACTGGCGTCGTTATGTTCCTTTCTTAAAAATCAGAATGAGAAAAAGACAACAGAAGCCATAGAGGCAAAAGACTCTGAATATACAGAAGGCTTAATCGTTGTTACCAAAAGAACTTAATAGGAAAAAGCCTATCTTTATCAGTGAAGAAAACATACATCGATATCTTTTTCCCACATTGTTGCCATGCTATACCAGGCGATGATGTCCTCGGATATATCGACAACAAGAATCATATCGAAATACACAAACGTGCATGTCCAATTGCTGCAAAAATTAAAAGCAAGCTATGGTAGCAGAATCTTAGATGCTAAATGGGATATGCATCGTCGACTCTTCTTTGACGCTACAATAGAGATACGGGGTATCGATCGTAGCAGTATGCTACACGACATCTCTGATGTTCTTTCTGACCAATTGGGTATCAATATCCGTAAAGTTACTATTACAAGCGATAATGGGATCTTTGAAGGAACAATAGAATTGCAAGTCCACGACCGAAAAAGACGTACAATTTATCGTTGAGAGTATGAAAAATATCAAAGACATGCAAGAAGTTTTTGGAGGTTCTTTAACCGTATAGAACATAGACTCCAGCACTATATCAAACTCTCTCCCTCTTCTGTGCAAGAAGAGAGGACGAAAGTTCAAATCTAGTGCAAATTTACATAAAAATCTCGATTTATAAGCCAGTGTAGATAAAAACTGAAAAGAAATCTCCCACACAGTTCCGTTTTTGTAACTTGCATTCGAGATTGAAAAAAATGTCAAGGGCACTACCTTCTTTCGCCTATTATCGTGCTCTTACGTCACATTTTTGTATCTTTGGGGTGATAAATTCATGTTTAACCCAAAATATTGAGGCTTATGAGAGACGGTATGTGGCCTTGACGTGCACAAAGATAGTGTTTATCTTTGTATTTTTGAGTAGCTACAGGTGAAATTTACGAGAAGAAATTTGGTGTTTTAACAACAGAACTAATTGAAATGCGTGATTTGATGCTCTACATCACGTTTTAGAAGTCGGTATGGAAAGCACAAGTGTGTATTGGATTCCCTATTTGGAGAGTTCTTGAGCCACATTTCAAGTTGAAACTCATCAACCCTTATTTCATTAAACAATTGCCTGGTCACAAGAGTGATGTAAAGGATGCACAATGGATTGCAGAGTGCATGCTAAAGGGAATTGGTAAACGGTAGTTTTGTTCCTCCAGAACGCATCCAACAGTTGCGTCAGTACGACCGGCGTATCTACGATCTTGATGATGAGATTATCCGCAAACTTGCCAAGTTGGATGCAGCCGTTCAACGGTGTAACATCCGTCTGAGCAACTATGTATCTAACACGGACAGTGTGAGCTACAAGGCAGTGATAGATAAAAATCTGCGAAGGAGTTACTGACCCCAATGTGCTCGTGGAGAAATCCACGGACGTATTATCAATCACCATGGAAAGAAAAACTATAATCGCTTCGCTTACTGGCAGCATTACAGAATGTGACATGAGATATCATGCGGCAGCTCAAGGCAGAAATAGACTTAGCAGAGCAACACAAACAGCAATGTATGGACAAGATGCTGGCCATTTGCGAAAAATGAGTATTCGACACAGTTGCACAATTTACAGACAATTCCAGGAGTGAAGATGAGGGCCGCTACATCATTGATTGCAGAAATCGGTACCGACATGAGTCACTTTGAAACAGCCAACCATCTCGCTTCCTGGAGTGGACTGGAAAGCCACGCAATGATCAGTCTAACAAGACTATTAAATCACGCCGCATCACTTATGGAAACCGATACCTTCGACGAACCATCATACAATGCTCATGGGGGGCAAGTCGCACCAAGAATTGTTTTTAGCCGATTCTCCTACCACCAGACACAAGTCAGAAAGAAAAAAACAGAATGAAAGTTCAAGTAGCAATAGCAAGGAAAAATGCTTATTTGTGCATGGAACATCTTGAAGGACGGTGTATCCTATAAGGATTTCAACAACATAATCGAAGCATCCGTAATAAATGGATGACGCAATATACCAGTCATGGAAAGGCTACTACCTTTGTGATGGCATATGACCTCGTCATGACAAATTAACCAACGACATGACTGGCGATGGAACTCAGTGTGAGCGTTAAGCTCGAAGAGGAAAAGTATCATTTTTCATGCAGGTCAGCAAATGACTTGCATAGTATCGTTATGTACTATAATAAGCATAGCCTTTGGTTTAAGTTACTTCTGTGACGATTTCTTTTCGGTTTTATAGAGAAAGGTACACAATTTCTGTGCTACTCCAAAAATGGAATTACATTAAAAAATATATTGCGAAAGCGATAAAAAGTATGCCCAAGTACAGTATCTCGTGAAATAAAACGTAATAGTGGAACCAAAGGATAGTATAACTGGAAAAACTGCCCAAGCAAACGCAGTACCCACAAAGCGAAAAAAAGCCAGGCAATCATTCAATTGACAAGGATATTATGGATGAGGTGAAACGTCTTCTTATTACAGAACAATGGTCTCCGGAACAAATATCTGGTGTATTGGCTAAGGAAGGCAAGTATATTAACCATGAAACCATATATCGTATGATACGTAAAGATAAGGCAGAAGGTGGAACACTATATAAAACACTGTCGTCACAAGCTAAAAATCGTACCAAGCCTGTTGATAGCAGCCGCATATCCATACCCAATAGAACAAGTATCAGCGAGAGACCTACTGATGTTGATGGCAAACACTTCGGGGACTTCGAGATGGATACGATTGTAGGAAGAGGAAATCATGGTGCTATTGTGACACTGACAGAACGCAGTACAAATATGTTATTTATGAGAAAACTTAAAAAGGGGAAGAATGCCAAAGAGCTGGCACGCACTGTAATACATTTGCTATCTCCATTCAAAGAGCATATCAAGTCTATTACAACGGATAACGGAAAAGAATTTGCTTGCCATGAAATGATTAGTAAAAGTCTTGGTGTTACCATCTATTTTGCTGACTCATACGCTTCATGGCAGAAAGGAGCTATAGAAAATGCTAACGGACTGATTAGACAATACGTATCACGTTTGAGCATGTCAGTCATCAGCAAATCACAAAATATTCAAAGAAAATTAACATGAGGACTAAGAAAGAAATTAGAATTTAGAACACCACATGAGTGCTTTTACGAACTAATTAAGTAAATTTGCACTTGCTTGTTGAATTCACGTAGTTACAAACAAAAAAACTATATACCTCAAAGAATTTTTGAATATCAAATAGCTACAACATCTCATCAGAGTTCAACCTAATCAAAAATAAAAACATCAAACATTCGAAAGATATCACATTAGTTTTTTTGAAATGGAAAATCAATTTTATAAAATATCCAAACAGTTAATAGAAGTTTTTAAGGTGTCTACGGAAGGTAAAAAGCCTACGGAAAAAAATACAACAGTGTTATTTATGTAGCTATAGACCAACTTGAAGAACTACATATTTCTATACTACCAGATGTCTTGGAGAAAGCTCAAAGATGCGTACTCATGATTCGGTATAGTATTAAGCCTGTGAATTTTTCCTTATGATGCATTCAAATTCTACTATATCGACGAGAAATACCAAGTCCGAGATGGGCTACGATTAGATGGATGGTATTTCTCATATGGTATAGGTGCTGCTATGTATGATCACTCTTTTTGATTCTTTCCAATAACAATATACGTTGTTCGTTTCCTTTACGCAAAATGACATTAGAGGAAGCATTCTCAAATGCATGGCATCGATATAAACTTGTACATGATTTTTCTTCTGAGGAAATGTGTAAGTCAATAATTAAGTATATAGATACCAGCGACAAAAATGAGAAACTTCTAAAAGAAAACCTTGAACTGGAGCTAAAAAAATAGTATATTAGAATCTGAGCGTAACCAATACAAAGATATGTTAGATAAGTTGAGTGCCTTATTAAAAACAGAAATAAAGAACTCTAAACTTAGCTAAGTGTTTCATTTAAAACATTCCAGCCAAAAATTGAATTAGAACAACTTTTGGGGAAATGTGTCGTTTAAAAAGCATTTCCCAGTGAAAACAACTTTGTTGTCACTACTGTCATCCCTAATTCATTAGTTAACTTATTATGTAACAGCAGGATTACACGAAATGTTAAATGTGACAGCAAAACGAAATTAAAAATTATTCGTGGAATAGTGTGTATAAATTCCACACGACCTAACATTTAGACGATAAACTAACGGCTTATATTATATACGAAAAGACAAAAAACAGTAAAATTCAACAAAAAGGTTGTAACATTACAACCTTTTCTCAAACATTTTTCATAATTTTGCGATGTATTTAAAATAAATACGTCTGTATGAAGTATCTAAATATAAAGAAGGCATTGGCTGCTTGGCGCGATATTCAGCCATTGTCAGAGAAGGACAGGGATAGGCTCAGACGCCGCTTCACCGTGGACTTCAACTATAATAGCAACCACATTGAGGGCAACACACTGACTTATGGTCAGACCGAGATTCTTCTGCTATTCGGCAAGGTGATTGGCGAGGCTGACATAAGGGACGTGCACGAGATGACGGCAAGCAACGTGGGGCTGCAAATGATGACAGAAGAGGCTGCTGTCAAAGAAAAGCCTTTGACACAAAACTTCATCCGCACACTGCACAGAACACTGCTTCGTGAAAACTACACCGTTTACCGCAATCTGCCTGGTGGTGTGCAGACAAATTATGTGATACACGCAGGTCAGTATAAGACGCGCCCCAATAGTGTGATAACAAGGTATGGCGACCACTTTGAGTACGCTTCGCCCGAAGAAACGCCAGGGGCTGATGTTTGACTTGGTGAATTGGTACAATGAAGCCGAGAAGAAAGGGAAAACTTTTCAGCTATCGAACTGGCGGCATTGTTCCACTATCGTTATATACGCATTCACCCCTTTGAGGATGGCAATGGACGTATCGCCCGTTTGATGATCGACTTCATTCTCACACGCCACAATTCTCCGATGATTGTTGTACGCAGCCGCAAGAAGAGCAAGTATCTGGAAGCGTTGCATCAATCTGACCTTGAAGTCGGCCCTATACCGAGCGACGGAGCACACGCCAACATTGGTGATATTCGTCCATTCCTCAAATATTTCAATGAGCTTGTGGCAACAGAGGTTTATAATGATGTGCTCTTCATCAGTGAAAAAGAATGAAAAATCTTTGGTGGTATGACGGCGAAAAGAATTTCTTTCCGCTCGCCTAACTACACCAAAATATTGAACGCCATGCGCACACAGCCTACGTTGACTCTGAACGACATGAAAGAGGAAACAGGGTATTAGTGTGTCAGCTATCCAAAAAAACTGTTGGATAAACTGCTTTCTAAAAAAAGTATGTGGAGCGTGGTGAGAAAGATGGAAGCTGGAGAGTCTTTCTTACCCAGTAAACACGCAAAAAGGTTGCATCACTACAACCTTTTTCTCAAACATTTAGTCTGCTACTGGGTAGAACACTCCTTTGATTAACTGCGACATTCCGTTTTCTGTGAATATCGCAGTTAGCTTTCTCGCAGATGTAAATTTTGCCTCTTATTATCCCAAGTTAATCAGCAAAAAAATATTTTTTCATAAACTTTCAGGGATACTTTGTGTAGTATCAACTTTATAAATGATTGATAACCAAGTATAGCGTATTGTAATATTGGTTAGTATAGGGATAAGTTGTTTGTAGAATACGGAGAGATATGGTAATGATAGTTATAATATGTGTTTGTCTTTCCTACATACTATGTCCCCTTTGTTAGACCATTGATCCAGGAAAGTCATACCATGTAAGCAATAAGCCTTTATTCAGTTTCCTATCTATGCATTTAACGGAAGAACCAAAGCATTTCCCAGTGAAAAACCAACTTTGCTGTCACTACTGTCACCCTAATTCATTAGTTAACTTATTATGTAACAGCAGGATTACACGAAATGTTAAATGTGACAGCTAAATGAAAACAAAACTATTCGTGGAATAGTGTGTATAAATTCCTTCTTACCTTAGTAGACTTTATCACACTATAACACACAAAAGACTCCTAAACAACCCCCATCAAACGGAGAATAGTTGGGGTAAGTAGGGCTGTAAAAATACCATTCAACGTAATACCCAAACTTGCAAAAGCACCATATTTATTGCTATATGCCATCGCAGTCGATGCACCAACAGCATGCGAAGCAGCTCCCATAGAGAGTCCTTGCGCAATAGGACTACTGACATGCCCCAACGACAAAGTCTTAAAACCTACCAATGCACCGATAATACCTGTTATTACGACCACAGCAGCAGTAAGCGAAGGAATACCTCCGACACTTTGTGTCACCTCCATAGCAATAGGAGTTGTGACCGATTTACTTGCCATTGAGAGGACAATAATATCAGGTGCGCCACAGAGTTTTGCTACCAATACCACACTCACGATACCAACCAAACAACCAACAAGTTGTGACAATACAATGGGAAAGCCACAGACGTTTAATAGCATCAAGTTGAAGATAGAGCGGAACACCTAAAGGCAACAACAGCAGGTTTGAGCCAGAAGTCAATGAGTTGTGCCCTTGCTTATAGACTTCAAAAGAAACACCAGTAACTTTAAGATAAAGAATTATAAGAACGATAGCACCCAAAATAGGATTAAGTAACATCCAGCCAGTGCGTTGTTGCAGTCGTCTAATATAAAAGAAAGCCGCAAAAGTTAATGTTAAGATAACATACTGGTTAGAGAAAATATCCTTACCATTTTGTATGAGATTAATTGTTTGGTCAATTGTTTCGTCTATTGGTGACATACTTATTCCTCCGTTTTCTTTATTTCACTCTGTCCATGTAGAACTTTATCTATCTCGCCCCGTTCCATTTCTTCTAATATCTCAGCCTTTTCCATATCCTTCAATACTTCTTTTAACTTTTCTGCACGTCTGCGATGATGAAGCAAGTCCATTGCTATTAGTCGGCGTTCCAACTTTATGACAAGCTGGTGCATTTGTCCTGTAACAACTAAAACGAGAAGCGTACTGACAATTGTTGCGGTGACGATAGGGAACCATTGTGCTTTGATAAGATCGAGATAAAGGATAAGAGCTACACCAGGCGGAACAAAGAAGAAACCAAGATTGGAGATTAAAAGCTCTGATAGCTTCTCGACCCATCTTAATTTTACCCATCCTAACTTTAAGAAAAAAGTGAGTAAGAGCATGCCTATAATACTTGACGGTAGTTTTATTCCTGTCGCCCAAACAATAATCTCTCCTAATGCTAAACATCCGAAAATAACAAAAAACTGTCTTGCCATGTAAAAAAATAATCTTATTCTACCATTGAAATGGTTGTTTGAAAGGTTCTCGCCTTCAATTAGTAGGTGCAAGTTATTATTTTTTTAGGTATCAAACACTATGTTTTTTGTTTTTAATACTTGAAAGAAAGCTATTCGATGATATTTATCAAGCAGATAACTGAAGTAATCGAAAAAAAATGCGTAAGTTTGCAGATGATAAAGTTATATAACGTTCGTAATGACAGAAACTGATAATAATATCTCCGATAAGAAACTGCGCCTTACTATTAGATTTAGCAGAAAGAATATGGCCTTTGCTGTGGGCGACCCACAAGAAAATGGGATGCTCGTCTATGAACCATACGAAATGAATATGGGAATTTCGATTGCAGCTAACCTACGTGAAGCCTTCAAAGTGTCAGAGTTATTGCAGAGTGGTTACAAACGTTTGCTGGCAGAGGTTGACACTCCCGTAATGCTTATGCCTATTGATGACTTTTGGTACGCAGGACATAGAAACACTTTTATTATCATACTTATCATAGAAAAAGGTAATGAAGAGGTCTTATCAAGTATCTTACCTGATTTGAATGCTATTGCGGTCTTTGCGATTAACAAAGACCTCAAACTTGTTATTGACGACCATTTTAAGGATATTCGTATACAACCGATTATGCAATCGGTATGGACGCATCTCTATCGTCATTCCTATGCTGGACCACGCAGAAAAACTCTATGCTTATTTTCATGAGAAACGCATGGAGGTGTTCAGTTTTTCAACAGAATAGATTTCGATTCAGTAATTCATATAATGTAAATAATGAGGATGATGCTTTATATTATCTCCTTTTTATATGGAAACTGACAGGCTTGGATGTTGAGAAAGATGAATTATATCTTGTCGGTGACATGCCTTATATGGATATTCTCATTGAGAATGTAAAACAGCATTTGAAGTATTGTAGGGTTATTAATCAAGAAGTTTATTTCAACAATAGTCAACTGGCTAAACGCACAGAGATACCCTATGACATGAAAAGCTATTTATCTTGATTGAAATTAAAGAAGTTAGGCAACTATGCGAATTATAACAGGAAAAATATAAAGGTAGACATTTTTGATGTTCCACGCACCTTCAAGGCACGACCCATGACAGACTTTGCTAAGGAGAACATCTTTAATGTTATCAATGCTTATCAATATTGGGAAGAGACTGATGCGCTCGACCTTTTTGCAGGTACGGGTAGTATCTCTTTGGAACTCTTGTCACGTGGATGCCAACAGGTGATAAGCGTTGAAAAAGATCGTGACCATGCACGATTCATTAGTCAGTGTATGGAGAAACTGGGGAGCAGATAACAACATACTGATAAAGGGAGATGTCTTCCGTTTCTTAAAGAGTTGTCATCAGCAATTCGACCTTATCTTTGCAGACCCGCCATACGCTTTACCAGAGTTAGAAACGATACCTGACCTTATCTTTCAGTATGACTTGTTGAAAGAAGACGGCCTCACTTGTTTTTTTGAACATGGCAAGAACAATAATTTTTTTCTGCTCACCCTCGATTTTCTTGAACATCGAAGTTATGGTAGCGTGAACTTTACCTTATTTAGATAGGTCAAGGTCTATTATTTCGCAATATTGGTTAGTATCTTTGCATTAAACCCAAATCTCTAAATTTACAATTCATATTGTAGATTTAGAGATTTTCGTTATAGTATCGGGCTCAACAACCTCACCATAGATTCCCATAGACGTTGTAGGAAAGGACGATGTGAAAGATTTTGTATATCCTTAGCGAAACACACGCCTCCTGGTCTTTTTAGGAAGATTTCCTTCACCTTTAATGCTGTTGATTTATCATAGAAGAAAGCATTAGCCTCAAAGTCATTTTCAAGACTACGAAAATCAATATTCGTCGAACCAATGGTTGCTATGCTATCATCAGCAACAAGAATTTTTGAATGATTAAAAGCCTGCTTTATATAAATAAACCTTTACCCCTGCCTTCACGGTTGATAAGACATAACTACATGAAGCCCATTCAACAATCTTTGTATCAGTCTCGTAAGGTATCATTAATCTTACGTCAACTCCTGACAAAGCAGCAGTGCGCATAGCAAAAAGAATAGGATCAGTAGGGAAGAAAATAAGGTGTTTCCATATAAACATATTGCTTTGCACTGACAAGTATCTTTACATAGCCTTGTTCTATCTCAGGCCATAAACTTGTCGGATTACTTGTGACAATCTGAATAAGACAGTCATTGTCTGCAACCTTACTAATAGGATAATAGTTTTGATTGTTTATTAAGATACGACTTACAAAAAACCAATCTATAAGAAAGGCACGTTGCAAACCATATACCGCAGCACCTGTTATCTTTACATGCGTATCACGCCATGCCAAGGACTTTATCCCCTTTACATAACGCTTAGCAATATTCATTCCACCAATAAAGCCAACTTCACCATCAATAACACATATCTTTCTGTGATTACGATAGTTCACCTTACTTGTAAAGAGAGGAAAAGCGTACTGGCATAAAGGGGTAAACTTCTATCCCCTCGGCATGCATACGTTCAAAGAAGCAATTTTTTTGTTTTCCATGAACCCACATCGTCATAGATGACACGTACTTCTATTCCTTGTCGTACTTTGTCTATCAACGCATCAGCAACAATCCGTCCTAAGGGGTCGTCAGAGAAGATAAAAGAGTCTACGTGGACGTGATGTTTTGCCTTCCCGATTTCCCTTAATAGAGCAGGAAAGAACTCATAACCTGAAATATAAATCTCGGCATTATTATTCTTGAACGGTAAAACCCAATTCTGATTGATAAAGAGATTAATGAGTTCTTTATATTCATTGAGGCAGATGGAGTTGTTTTTGTTCAACAAATTCTAACATAGCATACTTTGTTAGCTTGTCCATGCTCTTCTGTCCTATTCTGCGCTCTTTATGTGTTGTCTTACCAAAGAAGAAATAAAAAAACAGCACCGAATATCGGAATAAACACTAACACCAATATCCATGCTATTGTCTTAGCAGGTTGTCGATTAGCCATCAATACACGCATCGTTACCGTGACAATGGTAATGACATATACTGATAAGAATACCCAATGAATATAAATCATTAATGTTCTCCTTTTTAGCTAATTCTTATAGTGTCTGTTATCTTCTTATTAATCCTATCTCTTTAAGCAAAAATATTATTACCCGTTTCTTTTTGCAAAACCGATTTCGAAGATTTTGTATTCTTATGATTTCTTCCATAATCTCTTGCATCTCTTTTTGGGTCTTTGACTTGAAGAAGTCGTGCATTGAGTTCCTTTAAATGAGAAGAAATATAATCTAAACGAAAGTCTGCGACAAGGTGTCTGACACGATCACGCAACATCTGTTCCGTTTCCTTTACTTGTAAACTTTCTGCAAGCTGAAAAACGATCTACACTTAATTTAATAGACAGAGATGAGATTTCAATATCTGCATTCCGTGTGAAATAATCCTCAGCCTTAAAGTTTTTCGTCTGCACAATGATCCAAAGCTTCTTGTAAAATTCTCGTGTACAATTCGTTAGAAAAAAACAGAAATTGTCGCTTGCAAGGTCATAAGCTATGTATTGTGCAACCGTCAGATTAAACGTCTGGTCACTATTCTCATCCTTTACATTACGATAGATTATTTTCTCTCCGTCCTTAATTACAGCCTGAATAAGCAATTGTTCAATCTTCGACTCTGTCGTCGAAGCCGCTACCACCCTTCTTCTTCTTTTCGCTTCTTCTTTTCGCTGTCGTGCGTTTGCAATTGTTGCTCTCTTGTCTTTTGTTCCCGATTAGAATAGATATTACGATTCATCTGGTCCATCAATGTACGTTCTGACACACCTGTACGATTGGAACACTCACGGATGTAGGTGTCACGAAGGATAGGGTCTTTAATGACAGAAATACTCTGCACAATGGAACTCACTGCCTCAGAACGCTTAACAGGATCGGTGACACCATTTAGTAGTATATTAATCTTAAAGACGATAAAGTCGGTCTGATTCTCTTCAATGTATCTTCTGAATTGCTCTGCATTATAAGTACGAGCCAACTCGTCTGGATCTTTACCATCTGGCAGTAAAAGAACTTTCACATTCATACTCTCTGCCAACAACATGTCCGTACCTCGAAGAGCTGCATGCTGTCCAGCCTCATCACCATCATAGAGTAAAAACAATGTTGGATGTGAAACGATGTAGGAGTCGTATTTGATGGACAGAAAGCGCAGTACCGCTATTAGCCACGACATTCTCAATACCACACTGGTGCATAGAAACAACATCGGTATAGCCTTCTACCATGTAAACAAGATCATGTTTTGAGATAGCTTTTTTTGCTTGAAAGAGTCCATAAAGTTCTCGCTCTTTATGATAGATAATACTATCGGGCGAGTTGACATACTTCTGACTAACTCCTTTTGTTCGGGCATCCAACAGACGTCCACCAAAGGCGGTCACCTTTCCGCTCACCGAAATCCATGGAAATAAGACACGTCCATTGAAACGATCGATAAGTTCACCATTTTTCTCGTTCAAGACAAAGTCCTGTCTTAATGAGAAAATCTCTCTGAAAGCCAGCTTTTAAGGCTGCATCCGAAAAAGCATGACGATTTGACAGACAGAAACCTAATTGAAACTTATGAATAATATCGTCTCTAAATCCTCGACTCCTAAAATACTGCATACCAATAGCCATGCCATCTACATCGTTGCGCAAGATGTCGTTAAAGTACTTTTGCTGCCCATTCATTAACTAAGAACATCGATTCACGTTCACTCTCTTGCTGCTTTTCCTCATTAGTTAATTCTCGGTCTTGTACCTCAATATGATATTTATTTGCAAGCCATTTCAGAGCCTCTGGATAAGTCAACTGTTCATATTCCATAATGAATTTCACCGCATTACCAGCTGCACCACATGAGAAACATTTGTAAAGTCCTTTCACGGGACTAACAGAGAATGAAGGGTTTGGTCATCATGAAAAGGGCACAAGCCTTTATAGCTTGTTCCTGCCTTACGCAATGAAACGAAATCGCTGACTACCTCAACGATATTCGATGCATTCATAATCCTATCTATGGTTGGTCTATCTATCATTATGCTACAAAGTTAGCATAAACTAATGATATGACAAAACGTGAAATAGAAAAAAATGACTCTTCAGGAACTTGGAGTGATAAATTCCTGAAGAACCTCAAATTTTGAGTATCATTCATAGGTCATCACTCCAAACATCGAGATGAACCTCTTTCACGTATTGAGACCTCTGCAAAACCTTCATTTATAAAAAATCCACTTAGTTGTATTTAGAAGCATATTGCAACGTATATATTGATATAATTGATGCTGTCAAACGATTATTATCATCTATATTTGTGTCCCATTTTCTTTTATTTGAGAGCATTGGACACAATTATCCCTCTCCGTCCACATTGGGATTGAGCTTCTCCTTGAGCATAGCTTTCTCAGATTTTTAACCTACCCTAATTATTATTCTAAATTTGGCAAGTCCAATTTTTCTGTTTCTTAAGAATAGGTGTTTAATTCAACAATAATTTGCCATATACTCTTTTTCATAATTCTCATTTGAACTAATCCAATCATAGTTGTTCTTTAGACTCTCTTTTATGCTTTTTATCAAATTGTTGTATAATTTATTATATGGAATATCATATTTTCCATTCTCCTTAAAAATCTATCATATAATAAACTATAAGCCAACACCACTTTTCGTCTTCACTCAATTTCATGAAACCCCTGTATGAGTTGTAATATATCAAAAGCGGGGAAATATGTTAAATAGTAAAATATAGTATAAGACACATCTACCGTATCAGTTGGTATTTCAGCATGTTGACATCGGATCTCATATTCTCCTTTACCGATCAAAAACTCAAAAAATTTCATTTTGTCTTATAGCCTTACCAAAAAGCTTAATATAAACATTGTCTTTTTGATAGCATAGCAATTACAATTTTGTTATTATAACATTCATTTTGGAGACCTGATCTATAACCACTTCAGGAATACCTCCTAAAGTTTTGCCACCTAATTCAAATTTTTCATTAGCTCCTGACATATTTGCTATTGGAAGCCTTAAATTGAAGAAGAATCCTTCGATGGACACCCTAACGGTTTACAATATGAATGGATTTCAAAATCTTCAAGTATATCTCGGTTTGACCTGTTCAGATAAATCTTATCCGCAAGGTCGGTGAAGGAAGCAGCATTCGGATTCTCTGGTTCTAGAGTCGGTGGTTCCTCATCAATCCTCTTCGCCTCTTCCTCCTCACGCTTGCGTTTCTCTACAAGAAAGCGTTTCTGTTTGTCGAGAATCTTGACAGTCATCTTGTTTAGTTCTTCCTCAGAGATTCGCTTGCGTATCGTAACGAACAGGCTTGGGTCGAATATAGGCTTTAGTCGGTGAATTCATGCAATCCACAAAAAGTACTGCATGTAGGGACTCTCTCTGATAATCTCGATGGTCCTCAGCATCACTTAGGTTTAGTTTGTGCTTGATAATCATTGCGCCGAGAATCATGCGTGCCGACTTGTTCCCTGCACCTTTCTTCTGATTTTCCAACCTTGAGTTGTATTCCTTCTCAAGTTCTGTCCATGGAAGAAGGTCACCGAGAGCCACCCATCGGCTTGTCTTGTCCAACTCATCAAGGGAGTTATAAATTATTCAGTAAACACTAATTATAATATGGTCTAATTCTTGTCTTAATCTTTTTCACATTTTGCTGTTATATTCCAACTCTTCGATAATCTTTTTCATCTATCTTTTTCCCCTCTATATAGGAGCATAGCATCTAAAGGATTTTGCCATGTTTAAAAATAGTCTAATCTCCTCTATTTGAGGTCTTCTCTCAAAGGTGATAGTTACTCTTTGACTTTCCTTGGAACATCCCACACTTATGTCATAATAATTCTTTTTACTATTAAATTTTGGCAAAACACCGCACCTTATTCAACAAAAGCAAGGGGCATGCCTTTTGAAATTCCTCTGGAATATTTTTGATATTCTTTAAAATGTTTTTTCCATCTATAGTATCTTCATACCATACAAATATTCCCTGATTTTTCGTCAATGTAATTTACCCATTTTTGATAATCTAGTAGAGCCTTTGGTATCTGCCACAAAACTAAAACTCTTTTTATCTATATTCAAATATGTCAATTTCCTATAGTAAACATGCCACCATTATTTTATATAATCCTCCAATATATGAATTTCAAATTTTATCTTGGGATGAATGCCATCGAGTTTATTATGCCATATCTTTTGTAAATCAGCAGTTGCATTCTCACTAGGGCATATGTAGAAATTTGTTTTTGAGGAATTCTACCATTGAAGAGCATATAAAATTGCACAAAATTTTCAGGAAGTGCTATTCCGAAAACACTCTTGTAATTTTACCAAATCTTCAAGTGTTATATTTCTCGATGAATTGTATAATGGATTATTCATAAATGCGATAGTTTATCCTATACATTTAATTTTTCTCCTAAACACAACTTGCACGAATAAAAAAGATCGTCTTTTTGAGCTTTTTATGATTATTTCATTTAAAAATATCCAAAAGCTCATTCTTCTCTTTTCTAAATCCAACAGGCGCAAAAGCCTTATTGAATTTATTTTCTATATTAGTCACATCCATTTTTTTGCAAAATTTCTCGAAGATTTTGAAATATTGCAATCTTTCATCATTTCTTTTTATTTGCTTTTTGTACATCTTTCAAAAGTCTCTGTTTTTTTACTCCTTTTTCCCTTTTGCAACAAAAACGCTCCATTTGAAGCGTTTTTGTTTAGTATAAAGATGTGTTTTTTTAATCTAATTCTGCTCTTAAAAAATAAATCTTGTATTAAAAGTTTTTATTTTCGCAGGCTTCCTTAAATGCAATTATAAAAAGATTTTAGAGCATCTGGATTAGATGAATAAGCACAAAACATATCTGCTTCGGATCAAACTCTATGACTTCTATTAGTTCAGCTTTTTTTGTTCCTCCAAAAATACTTTTTGCTAAAAAGCCTCCCAATCATAACCGTTGCCCTCAACACCCTCATCTTCTCTTGCTTGGAAAAATTTCTTCTTTTGTATTCTCCTACATTCAAACATACCGAAACACTATTTTCGTGTTCGATCCAAAAGAATGGTTTTATTAACTCATTAAAATTTTTAGTGTCCATATTGTTCCAATTGTTTAAAGACCATAATTCCGCAGCATTATTTTTGAAGAAACTCCAAGTGTCTGAGAAACAAAGTTCTCAAAACACTTGGATATGTCAGAAATTTCACCTATCTTGGTGCTGCAAACATAACAAAGTAAGCAAAAAAATCTGACATGGCAAAGGTAGCAATTAAAAACGAGAATATCACTTCTTTTGGTGGAATTTATCATATTATGGACGTTTTTTCAAAGTTGGGCTTTGAAAAACTTAGCGAATCTGTATTGGGGAAACGTGGAAGTAGTGGTAAAGCATTCAGCCATGTAAGTATTTTCGGCTCTCTCTTCTTCCAGCTACCTTTGCGGCGGAGAATGTCTTGAGGAAGTCAATACGTTTACAGGGTAGTTCATGCAGAAACCTGATACGCTATTACCCAGTGCCGACACTGTGGGGTGCAGATTAAAGGAGCTTACCGAGAAAAAATATTGTTTATAATAGCGAGACCTTCGACAAAAAAATCTTTTCATATTAATTCACTGAAAAATTATGACAAAAACTCAACTAAGACACCTGCAAACAAAGGACATAAACACGTAGGAAAAGAAAACCAACAAACAGCAGCAAATCAGTTAGTTACAAACCCATACAAGAAAAGGTGCTTAATTGGACTTCAAAAGAGCATTAGTAAGACCTCAGAAGAGCATCTTCTGCAAATCAATCAAGCATCTTTTAGAAGCCAAAAAGACCATATTTTACTTTTGAGTTGTACGAAAATTATTTTACAAAACACGATTAATATAAGTGTAAGATATTGTAAAAGTAAGAGGAGCATAACACTTGTTTGCCTCTTTTTGCATTATTCCTTTCATGAGATTCTCTAATTTTTGAACAATCATACAAAAACATAAACCTTCATCTTGTTCTCAAACCACATTTTTAACAGAAGAACCTTTTTACACCTTATTATACAATAAACAGTAACCTTATTGCGTTTTAGCTATTGTATATACAAAAACATCTTACTTAGTAAGACTTATTTTGATTCTGAATTATGATTGAATATATCAAGGGTGAATTGGCTGACCTAACACCCGCATTGGCTGTTGTGGAAGCACATGGTGTAGGTTATGCGCTAAACATTTCGCTTAATACTTATAGTGCAATACAAGGTAAAGCACAAGTAAAAATCTATGTGCATGAAGCTATTATGACTGGCGGACGCGATGACAATTATACGCTTTATGGCTTTGCCAATCAGCAGGAACGCTCACTCTATCGACTATTGATTTACAGTCTCTGGCGTTGGTGCAAACACCGCACGAATGATTCTCTCTTCGCTAACACCAGCTGAATTATGTAATGTCATTGCGAATGGAGACGAGAAGATGTTGAAGACGGTGAAAGGAATCGGACTCCGTACGGCACAACGTATCATCGTTGACCTCAAAGACAAGATTATGCAGAGTGGTATTGCAGACGAACTACAGTTAGCAGTCAACCTAACACATCAGCTGTCAATACTGCTAGTAAGGACGAAGCCGTAAGCGCATTGACTATGCTGGGATTCTCTCCAGCACCATCTGCAAAAGTCGTTGTGAGTATTCTCACAAAACAACCAGACCTACCAGTGGAACAGGTTGTTAAGTTGGCACTGGGAAGATGATTAAGTAAAAACCTCACCCCGACCCCTCTCCAAAAGAGGGAGAGTGATTACCGCCTACAACTGCACTTCGCTGTATGTTAAGGCTTACCATTGGTTAGAACTATCCACCTACTCCAACATATCCCCTCCTTTGGAGGGGCTTGAGAGGTATAGAACCACTTATCTTCTTGAAAAGAAAGTATTACATATCTATCCTTATCATCACACTTCTTGGCAGTATCGGACTGTTAAGCTGGGGACGCTCGGCACTTAGTTTTGCACCGATTGCAAAGTGGTATATACCGTAGCACCACCAGATACGGTGAAGAAAGCGAAAGCCTATTGAAGTAGAAAATTGACGAGGAAACCATCCCTGACTCTTTGTTGCACCCACGATGGAAGGTGCAACGCACAACCCTATCACCTACGACGACCTCAGAGAGAATTCAACCGACCTTATACGACCAGAAAACATGCGACAGACCGTGGAGTATAACGACTCTCTCGATCGCTATATCATTGGTAATAAAATCGGCAACACTTACGTGATGACACCGATTATGATGACATCAGAGGAGTATCGAAAATGGACCGAGAAGCGTAGTTTTGCCGACTATTACCGCTCAAAGAACCAAGAGATACTAAAAGAAAGGTAAGGAAAAATTTGATTTCACGGACATGCACTTCTCGCTGGGTCCAGCTGAAAAAGATTTTTGGACCTGGTGGTGTACGTATTAAAACACAAGGCTCAGCTGAATTGAAGTTTGGTGCGAATATTAAGAACATTGACAACCCTTCCTTCCTATCCGTAATCGTAAGACAACAGCATTGGATTTTGATGAAAAAAATCAATATCAACGTGAATGGAAAAGTGGGTGATAAGGTAAACATGAACCTTAACTACAACACTGATGCTACCTTTGACTTTGACACACAAAAATTTCAAACTGAGATATGAAGGTAAGGAGGATGAGATTATCAAACTCGTTGAGGGCGGTAATGTGACCTTCCCTTCTAACAACTCTCTCGTACAAGGAGCATCAGCACTCTTCGGCATACGTACTGACATGCAGTTTGGTAAACTAAAATTACAGACTGTCTTATCACAAAAAAAGAGTTCGAATAAAAGCGTTAGTACACGTGGAGGGAAACAACTAACCCCTTTGAGATAGATGTGGCTGACTACGAAGAAAACCACCACTTCTTCCTCTCACAATATTTTCGCGACAACTATGATGCGGCAATGAAGTCACTACTAACCTCAAAAACTGGTGTGACCATCAATCGCGTGGAGGTGTGGGTAACAAATAAGACAGGAACAACCAGCAACACACGTAATATTGTTGCACTGACCGACCTTGGCGAAAACAAGAAGATAAGTCGTACTGACCTATGGGGTCATGGTAATGGAGCAGTTCCTACGAACACTGCCAACACGGAATATAGTACTATTACACAAAACTATCCAGCAGCACGTAACATTGATCGAGTAACAAGTACGCTTGATGGTATAGGTCTTGTTGGTGGTAATGATTATGAAAAGTTAGCGAATGCCCGATTACTTAATAGCTCCGAGTATACCGTTAATAACGCCCTGGGGTATATCTCAATGAAAAGCGGATTGCAGACTGATCAGGTATTAGCTTACTAGCCTACGAATATACCTACGGTGGTGTGACCTATCAGGTGGGTGAGTTTGCCAGTGACCGCACAAACATTAATGAAGCTCTTTTTGTCAAGTCATTGAAGAACACCAGTAATAATCCTAAGCAAGGCAACTGGGACTTGATGATGAAGAATGTCTATTATCTCGCTTCTAACATTGAGCGTGATAAGTTCCGACTTGACGTGAAGTATCAGAGTGATACGACTGGCGTTTACATTTCATACATTCCTGAACCACAGGTAAAAACCAAACACTCATCAAACTTCTGAATGCTGACCGATTGGATAACAACAACAATCCACATTCCAATGGTTATTTTGATTACGTCGAGGGTTATACCATCAGCAACGGACGTGTATTCTTCCCTATGGCAGAGCCTTTCGGTAACGGACTTCGAAATGCATTGACAGATAAAGGGAGTAACTGCTGCCATTGCAGATAAGTATGTCTTCGAACAACTCTATGATTCTACAAAGACCATAGCTAAAACAGATTGCCGAAAAGGATAAATTCGTTCTTGTTGGGCAGTATCGTGGTTCAGCAGCGAATGTTATCTCGCTTGGAGCATATAATGTTCCGCAAGGTTCGGTCGTTGTAACAGCAGGTGGCGTAACTTTGAACGAAGGTTCTGATTATAGCGTGGATTATAGTTCTGGTGAGGTGACTATTCTCAACCAAAGTATTATTGATGCAGGAACTGCTGTCAACGTTTCACTGAAAGCCAGAGTGCTTATCAGCAAGAACGTAAGACAATGATTGGTGTCAACTGGGAGTACGACTTTTCGAAAGACTTCCAAGTTGGTGGTACATTCATGCATCTCTCTGAACAGCCATTAACAACAAAAGGTGAAAATGGGTTCTGAACCACTCAACAACACCATTTGGGGACTGAACATCAACTGGAAGAAAGAGAGTCAGTGGCTTACAAATATGCTCAACAAGATTCCTTTTCCTACACGTCACGCAACCATCCTACATAACCTTCTCTGCCGAGTTCGCACAGTTGTTGGCTGGTCAAAGCAAAGGAACACAGGACAATGCGTCCTATCTTGATGACTTTGAAGGAGCGAAGACAACTATCGATGTAAGTCAACCTACTTCATGGATTATCTCAAGTGTACCTTCCGACTTCCCTGAGTATGCAGACAGAACGACACTTCGTAGCAACTTCAACCGAAGTCTGTTAGCATGGTACACGATTGATCCACTCTTCACTCGTCGTAGTAGTTCGCTGACACCAGGACATATCAAGAGCGACCTTGAACAGCTCTCTAATCACTATGTACGTGAGATACCCGTGAGCGAGTTGTTCCCAAATCGTGACCGAAACGATCAGCGGTTCTATCTCAACATTAAATATTCTGAACCTCGCTTACTATCCTTCTGAACGTGGACCGTATAACTTCAATCCAAATATGGACATCAACGGACACCTCACAGAATCCGACTGGTACGTGGGGAGGTATGATGCGAAAGTTGGATATCAACGACTTCAAACTGCTAACATCGAATACATCGAATTCTGGTTGCTCGACCCATTCCTCTATTCCAACCGTCTGCCGAATGCCAATCAGTATGGTGGTGATTTCTACATCAACCTTGGTGAGGTATCTGAGGGACGATATTGAAAGATGGCAAGAAATTCTATGAGAGTGGTATGCCAGTAGATGGAAGCCAGTCATGGACGACCACACAATGGGGTAAAAATCCCAACACAAAGTACGATTACATACGCCTTTTGCAACCTCAAGGGTAGTCGTGCGAAGCAGGATGTCGGCTTTAATGGTTTGACGGATGAAGAAGAACGGCAGTTTAGTTCTTACCAGAACTTCCTTACCACAGCTCGTGCTAATACCAATCAGGCGGTCTTTGATTCGATATGGGCTGACCCTGCCAACGATGACTACCACTATTTTCGTGGTTCTGACTGGGATGCAAAGCAGGCTTCTATCCTTGAACGATACAAGCGTATCAACAACCCACAGGGGAAACTCACCAGACAATGACAATAATAACGAGCGTTATGACACCTCACTACAAGACAACTCCTGATGTTGAGGATATCAATCAGGACTATACACTGAACGAATACGAGAAATACTATCAGTATCGTATTAGTCTTCGTCCACAGAGATCTTGTGGTGGGTCAGAACTTCATTGTTGACAAACGTGTAGCCGCAGCATCACTGCGTAAGGGTGGTTCTGAACCTGTTACTTGGTATCAGTTCCGTATTCCATTGGAGGGAGTTCCAGAAGCGCGTGGGTAGCATCAGTGGGTTTACCAGCATCCGTTTTATGCGTATGTTCCTCACTGGTTTCTCAAAACCTATCGTACTCCGCTTTGGCACCTTCGATCTCGTAAGTGGTAAGTGGCGTCAGTATCAGCAAAACCTTACCAACGCTGCCAGCAACACGGGTACAATGTCTGTGAGTGCTGTAAGCCTTGAAGAGAATAACGACAAACTTCCTGTAAACTATGTATTACCTCCCGGAATACGTCGCGGGCAAGACCCTAACCAGCCACAGTTGGTTGAGGAGAACAAAGCAGGCTCTCTCAATGGTTGTCAATAATCTTGGAACTGGCGAGATCAAAAAGCTGTATATAAGAATACAACCCTCGACCTTCGTCAGTACAAGCGTCTACAGATGTTCGTACACGCTAATGCCTTTGAACAGAATACGACTAATCTTACAGATAACCAGTTGGCTGTGTTCATCCGTTTGGGTTCTGACTACAAAAATAATTACTACGAGTATGAAATTCCTTTGAAGCTATCAGCTCCGGGACATTACGATATGTACACTGGGCAGCATCGCCGTATTGTATGGCCTGAGGAAAACATGCTTAATATTCCTTTAAAGCTCCTTACCTCTGTGAAGAAGCAGCGCAATCAGGCTCGTGGTGCGGGAACAGCAAGCTATAATCGTGCTTTCTCTGTCTATGACACCGACCGCCCTGCAAATAAGATTACGGTGATGGGTAACCCAACACTGGGTGAGGTAAAGACAATGATTATCGGTGTTCGCAACCTTTCCAGCAGTCAGAAGAGTGGTGAGGTGTGGGTAAATGAGTTGCGCTTACAGGAATTTAACAACGAAGGCGGATGGGCGGCAAGAGGTCAGCTCAACCTGCAACTATCAGACTTCGGAACAGTAGATATTAATGCCAGTCATAGTTCTGACGGCTTCGGTGGTTTAGAACAAAGGGTACCAACGAACGACAACAGGAAACAAAGACAGATATTTCTGTCACAACAAGCTTTGAATTAGGAAAAATTCTTCCCTGACAAGGCTAAAGGTTTCTGCACCATTATATTACAGTGTCACAAAGAGTGAAGAACAAAGTCCTAAATACAACCCACTCGACACTGACATGGAGTTAAAGAATGCTCTTGATGGTACTGCTAATCATCAGGAACGTGATTCTATCGAGATCTATTGCCATCACTAAACGTTTGACTACAAACTTCTCTTTGTCTAATGTACGTGTCGGTATTCAGACAAAGAATCATCCAATGCCATACGACCCAGCAAACTTCTCATTCTCATATAGCCATTCTCACTCTCACACATCAGGCGAAACAACAGTCTATGAGAGACGAAGATAACTGGCGCGGTTCATAACTATAACTGGACCCCAATATATAAGACTTGGGAACCTTTTCAAGAAACTTATCAAAAGTAGGTCGAAATGGTTTGAAATCATCAAACGCTTTGGATTAAACTGGTTACCTCAGAACATTACTTTTTAATACTGAATTACTACGCAACTACTACGAGTTGCAGGAACGTGACATGGAGGCAACCGAAAATAACCTTCTTCCTCTTACCTTCAACGAACAATTCCTTTGGAACCGTGACTTTGCCCTACGTTGGGACTTGACACGCAACCTACACATGAATTTCCAAAGTGCTACACACGCTGAAATCGAAGAACCTTACACACCTATCAATAAAGACCTCTATGCCGACCGCTATCAGGCATGGAAAGACTCAGTGTGGACAAGTATTAAACATTTTGGTACACCACTTGATTATCAGCAGAATTTCACACTCTCTTATCAGCTACCTCTCAACTTGTTACCGCTCTTCGACTGGTTTAATGCCGACGCAAACTATACAGCTTCATACAATTGGGTGCGTGGAACAAGTCTTGACGATGGCTCTTCACTTGGTAACACTATCACGAGTAATCGTGCGTTGAACATCAACAGCACACTCAATTTTGAACGACTCTATAATCATATACCTTTCCTCAAAAAGACTAACGAAAGGTTTAACCGTACTCGCCCTACTCGTCCTACATTGACGGCAGAACAGAAGAAGGCTGAGAGAGAAAAGAAAGAAAAAGAAAGGAAGGAAAAAGATAAAGACAACGACAAGAAGAAAGCACTGCCTAAGAACCAGAAAAGCTTTGAAAAAGAAATCGTTATCAACGCCGATTCAGCTATTCTTGTACCACATGGCAAGAATACTAAACGACTTATCGTTTCTGCTAAAGACGAAAAAGGAAAGGCTATAAAAATCAAATATCGTAAGATTGGTGATACGCAATTGAAGATTTTCAATCGTACAGACTCTGCCATCCGTATGAAACTTACCGTTACACCTAAAGAACCTCTCGACAAAAAGGATGGTACAAGACTGCACAATGTGTGGCACGTGTGATGATGATGGTACGCTCGGCAAGCATCTCTTATCGTGACCAATATGCAATGTCACTGCCTGGCTTTTTATGCCGACCGTAGGCGATGCCTTCGGACAGACACGAGTACAGGTGCTTTATCACCTGGGCTTGACTTTAGCTTTCGGACTTATTGATGATGATTATATTGGTAAAGCTCGTGACAATAACTGGTTGCTTATGAACGATAGTATAGCAACTCCTGCCGTAACAAATCGCACAGAGGACTTTGCAAGTTCGTATGACACTTGAACCTTTCAAGGACTTCAAGATTGACCTTACTGCCAGTCGTATGCAGACAACCTCACGAAGCATCCAATATATGTATGCCAGCAACCCAACGACACAAAGTGGTTCCTTCACTATGACAACACTCTCGTTAGGGTACTGCATTCGAAAGTCAAGGCAATGCTAACAATAGCTATCATAGTACAACATTCAATCATTTTGTACAATCGCTCGATACCTATCGTAATCGTGTAGAAGCGCAATATGACCATGCAACCTACCCCACCTCGCTCGGTGGTGGACACTTCAACCCTGCTGTTGGCTCTGTCAACAAGTATAGTGCTGACGTAATGGTTCCTGCTTTCATCAATGCTTACACCAGCATGAATGGAAATGGACTCAACATCTTCCCTACCTTGCGCAGTTTATTGCCTAACTGGTCTATCCGCTACAGCGGTCTTTCGCGTCTGCCATTCTTTGAACAGTTCTTCAAGAGTGTCAACATCAATCACGCCTACCGAAGTATCTTTGCTATCGGTTCTTATCAGAGCTACTAGCACATGGCAAGAATACATGAACGGACTTGGCTTCATTGCCGATGCTACCACGGGTGTTCCTATCCCAAGCTCAATGTATAACATCTCACAGGTAAGTATCAATGAGGCTTTCTCACCACTTCTCGGTATTGACCTGACCTTACAGAACAACCTCACAGCACGACTGGAATACCGTCAGACACGTGTTCTATCGCTCTCTATGACAAGTATACAGCTGAATGAAGCCTCATCAAAAAGACTGGGTTGTTGGCATCGGTTACAGAATCAACGACTTCAACCTCTTTAATGATGGTACAAGACGTGTTGCTAAGAGTAAAAAGAAGAAGAAGACAACAGAAGGTTCAATACAAGACTACGATTCTTCACGTCAAAACAATGGTATGAATCATGATCTTAACCTACGTCTGGATGTTAGCTATCGTCAGCAAGCATCTCTCACACGTGATATTGCATCACTTACTTCATCGGCTTCAAGTGGAAACACTGCCTTTAAATTCTCTTTCATGAGCGACTACACTCTGAGCCGTCTGATTACAGCCAGCCTCTACTATGACCTACAGATTAATACTCCGCTGCTCTCATCAAACAGCTATCCAACCACCACTCACGATTTCGGTGTGAGTCTTAGACTTAGCCTGACGAGATAAGCACAGAGATTATGTTTTTGCAATCACGATTGTAAAATATAGACCAACTTTCCTATTGTCATTCACTCAAAAATATTATATTTGCACTACTATTATCACAAAATCTACGATTATGCATAAATACGCTAACTACATAGAAGAAATCGAGATTGACTCGCTTTGGAGTGGGAAAAACACATTCGATGGACATTAGACCATAAGGTGAATATTCTAAGCGGTATCAATGGTGTTGGAAAAAAGTACTATCCTCAACAAAGTGATACGTAGCTTGTCGCAAGGGGGTGAGTTCCCAAGCCATTCTCTAAAAGGTGTACGACTTAAGGTAAGCCCTAATGACGCACGATGGATACGTTATGACATCATCCGCTCCTTTGACAGACCACTTATAGCTTCTGATAGTATCAACAAACTTAACATCAATCTTGTTACGGAACTTGACTGGCAACTCTTCCAACTTCAACGCAAATATCTTGACTATCAGGTAAACATCGGCAACCGAATTATTGAAGCCTTACAAAGTAGAGAAACAAACGCTGCCGACATTGCATACCAAATTTCTCAACCCAAGAAACTATTTCAAGATACCATAGACGACCTCTTTACCGATACAGGCAAAAAGATTATTCGTTCTGAGAACGAAGTCAAATTCTCTTCATTTGGAGAAGAACTTACTCCCTATCAACTATCAAGTGGCGAAAAACAAATACTTGTCATCCTACTAACCGTCTTGGTGAGAGGACAATAAGAATTATGTTCTCTTTATGGACGAACCAGAAGTGAGTCTACACATTGACTGGCAGAAACGACTCATCGACCTTATACTTGAATTAAATCCAAATGTTCAGATTATCCTAACAACACACAGTCCAGCTGTCATTATGAACGGATGGATTGATCGTGTGACGGAAGTTACAGACATTACTGACAACTGACAAGACAAAGGAGGATATGATGGGACGAAAAACTAAGCGACAACCTGTCATCAGTATATTTCCATGCTGCCAACCAACTAAATGGTAAACGAGCAAGACAAAAGATTATAGCCTACGTGGAAGCCTACGATGATATCTTCTTTTGGCGAACAGTATTGAGTGGGTTTGAGAACAAACAACGCTACTTTGAAGTGATGCTACCATCACGCCTAAATCTTACCAAAGGGAAACGCTCTGTACTAATGAACCTTCTTACCCATAATGCTGGTACAAATATGATTGCTTGCGTAGATGCCGATTATGACTATCTACTACAAGGCTGTACCCCTTTATCTGACAAAGTGACACACAATCCATACGTCTTTCACACGTATGCTTACGCCATCGAAAACCTACAATGTTATGCACCAAGCCTACATGATGTCACGGTGGCTGTTGCTCTTAACGACAACCCTATCTTTGATTTTGAAGAATTTCTAAAATTATATAGCGAAGCCATACACCCCTCTTCATTTGGAGTATCTGGCATTATCGGCAAAGGTATCTATCAAAGATTTACCATCTCCGACTTTAATCGAGTTGTGGAAATCGGTAAATTCTCGTTGCATGATGCAAGCAAATGTCTTCCAAGACTGCGCCACAAAGTACAGATACGTGTAAGACAACTACAACAGGACAACCCTAACGCAAAAGAAAAGCTATCTAAAACTCAAAGAAGAACTACACCACTTAGGTGTAACACCTTCAACAACCTACCTATACATTCAAGGTCATCATCTCTTTGACAACATTATCGTACCTATATTAAGACAAGTCTGCGACCTGCTTATTCGCGAACGGGAAGACGAGATTAATCGCAATGCTGTACACGATACGCAACGTCGAAACGAACTCACCAGCTACGAACATAGCACAGAAACTATTGTACCGATGCTCCGAAGAAATGTAGGATACGTCAATGCAGAACCCTTCCTAAAATTAAAAGAAGATATCTCTAAATTCCTAAAAACTCCTACTCTGCAACCAACAGAATAATAAGGTAAGACTTCTTACATGAAATATTAAAGAAAGAAGAAGCCTGTTATATCCTTAACTTTCATTATCTTTGCATACAGAAATCTAAACAACAAAAATTCTTACATGAAGAAGACCTTACTTTTTATCGCAACACTGCTGGCAAGCTACGTCAGCATGGCACAAGAAACCTATCAACCTACGAGAGAGAATCTCAAAGCACGCGAACAATTCCAAAACGATAAATTCGGTGTCTTCCTACACTGGGGACTTTACTCAATGATGGGTACTACCGAATGGATTATGACCAACAGGGACATCAACTACAAAGAATATCCTAAGTTGGCTAAAACATTCTATCCTTCTGAATTTGATGCTGACGCATGGGTGAAAGCTAATAAAGCTGCTGGTGCTAAGTATATCACAATTACTACTCGACACCACGATGGCTTCTCACTCTTTAAGACAGCTACCAGTACTTATAACTCGGTTGATGGTTCACCTTTCAAGCATGATATCATCAAAGAATTAGCTGATGCCTGCAAGCGACATGACATAAAACTGCATCTTTATTATTCTCACCTTGACTGGGGACGTGAGGACTATCCTGTGGGTAGAACGGGAACAGGAACAGGGTCGTCCAAAAAGAGAAGGCTAATTGGCCAAGCTACTACAAATTCATGAACACACAGTTGACAGAGTTACTCACAAACTATGGAAAGGTGGGTGCAATCTGGTTTGATGGTTGGTGGGATCATGATAGTGATGCAAAACCTTTCGACTGGCAATTAGAAGAACAATATGCTTTAATTCATAAGCTACAGCCTCAATGCCTCATTGCTAACAATCATCACCATACTCCTTTCGCTGGTGAAGATATTCAAATCTTTGAACGTGACCTACCGGGCGAGAACAAAGCTGGTCTGTCTGGACAGAGCATCAGCCGTCTGCCCTTAGAAACATGTGAAACCATCAATGAACATTGGGGCTACAATATCACGGACACAAATTACAAATCACCAAAGGAGCTAATCCAAATGCTTGTTCGTGCTGCCGGTAAGAATGCCAACCTCCTCCTCAACATCGGTCCAGAGCCAGGTGGTGCCCTTCCTGAACTTGCCCTCAACCGCCTTCAGTCCTTAGGTAAATGGCTGAACCAATATGGTGAAACCATCTACGGCACACGTGGCGGCATCGTTGCTCCACACGAATGGGGAGTGAGTACACAGCGAGGTAACAAACTCTACATCCACATCCTAAACTGTATGGACTCCGGCCTCTTCATCCCTACTGGCAACCACAAAAATCAAGTCTGCCACCGTCTTTGGCACTAACAAACGTGTCAACTTCACAAAGACTGGCAACGGCATCACCCTTAACCTCGACACCATCCCCACCGACATTGATTATATTGTTGAGCTGACATTGTAAGAGGATATCAAGTTTATTAGTATGCAAAACAACCCGCAGCAACTGGATGGTTGCTGCGGGTTTGTATTATGTGTTATTATAGTTTTTCTTCCCCAAACTTATCCCACGCTGATTATCTGTGGGTTACATTCTTATAGTACAAAAATGTTTCCTCAATTTGAGTAGTATTGATTAGAAAACATCTTGGATGTTATTAATCATAGCATCATAAACTGTTTTTATAGCTTCTTCTACTTTGGGTTTTAATACATTACTTAAGAATGAATTGTAACTAATGCTCTTATTTGTTATTAAGTTCTGAGGGTACAATAGCCTTATAATCACCACCAATGTGAACCTGCTCATTTTGAATCACGTTTAGTCGGAAGAATTTCTTCATTTAGCTTACCGATATTTGGGACAATACAGAATCCTACAAAAGAAAGTCATCTATTGATTTGGGATAAATGTGCTCCTTCACATTCTCGCCATTAAAACCAATCATATTCACAGCAAATAGTGAATAACAATCCTTTTTCTCTATAGAACGTTCTAGTTGTGTTGAGGACATCATTACAGAGATCAGCTACCTTCCAACGGCTCTTAACCTCAATATAGTAAATTGGTTTTATCATTGATGGATACAATAATATCTTGACCACCTTGTACATCATCAACTTTTTGCCTCAACCTTATTATTCTTAAGAATGTCTTTTTAATTCTTTACGAAGGTACTCCTCCACATAGTTACCAAGTTCCTTCTTCTTGTTAAAGTCGTGCTGTTCATTTTCCTTCTCTATCCAAGCGGCTTTTTCCTAGTTCCCAAATCTGAATCAAGTTTTCATCATTGATAATTTCTGCAACTTTTGTTTAAACGTGTTTTATCCTTGACTTTCATTATTTTGATCATAGATTCTCGATTATCTTTATTGAGTACGAGTTTTGCAAAGCAACGATGGAATATCATTATATATAGTTTCAAAGGCTTCTTTCCATATTGTCCCTTCGATTTCTCTATCAAAAATTATTGATAATATCCATAATCAAATCTTTGTGTTCATAAGAATCGATTTCATTGAGATATTTACCCGATTTTGATATCTCATCCATAATTTTTTTGCCGAAGAGTAATATTTCACATGTTGCATCTGTAGGAGCTATTTTACCAAATTCATGGTTAAATAGTTCTTTACGAATATCAACTGTTTCCCCTTGGTTTGATGTTATCGTATTATAAATCTCCTTCATCTTCTCAGGTATACCTGGATCTATCTTCAAATCCTTACAATAAGAAGAACTCTTCGCTCTGTGAGAGGTACACTCTATAGTTTAGCAGCATCCCTTTGAAGTCGGAAAAGGCATAGATGCAATCTATCATTCTTTTTATCCAACCAATTTGTTCCCTTTTCTTTCCGTCGCATAGAATAGTGAACTCCGTTAGAATATGACAAAGTAAAGTGCGAATAGCACCTCTCCATTCGAAAAAATCTGCGTCAATTTTGTCTGTAAAATTGAAAGTATAATTGTAATACTCCCTTATGAGCTCCAGTGCTTTTAAATTGAAATGAAGTGCTGTTTTTGGGTATTGTCATGTAGCAATAATCCATCAGCGCATTTCGTTGTCCTTCATTTAATAAGCCGACAGTTGTTTCAGGAATCCTTCTGTTTGATTCCCATTCAGACTTCGCGACATCAGTTACAACTTTTATTTTAGTTTGCAATTCTTCAGTGCATGATGACAGTGCCTCTTTGACATTTTTATCATTAAATGATGGTAGTTGAATCAAAACTGCAAATTCATTTTTTTGACAAACTTACTGGTTTGTTCTGGCAGAAGCGTCTTAATGCAGATTTTTTTAATTTATTTGATGAAATATTATTCCTGTACCCTTCCAGACTTGTTGGTTAGTGTACCGTCTTCTGTTAGTAGAATGTTTCTATCAAAGAAACTTAACTGGTCACTATCTCTCAAATATTCACATATTTGCAACAAGTCTATTTCGTTAATTGCTGCCATACCGTTATCAGCAATATAGTCAATAATATTACTAATGCTAAGTATTTGAATGCAATCTGTTCCTTCGTACCAATGTGCAAAAAAACTTCACTCCAGAAAATCAGGTGTTTAGGAATAGGTATTGGATCATGGCACATATTTGAGAGTACATTGTAAAAGGGCATTAATAGTCCTTCATTTTCCTTGATTGCCTTGGTTAAAGTAGAGTCCAAAACACATATACATGAGGGTTTCTTTCTTATAATACCATCTGCTGTTTTTACACTCACAATTTCAAGCCCTCTCATTTTTTTTAGCCATACATCTTTAAGTCGCTTATAATAATCACTCAGTTCTTTATTTGGATTAGACACTTCAAAATTAATTGGTGCCAAATAATGAACATCTTGCCATTCGGATAGATGCTGACTGATATAATCGAAAAGAATATCTGATGCCTCTTGAATATACTTGCAGTTTTCTATTGCCGGATCGTGTTCTGTTTGTCCATCTGTTATTAATCGCAAACTACTTCTATCGTCTGATGAGCAAGTAAACATAGGGGCGTGAATCACAAAATTAATTCCCCAACGCTCCGTACCAACAAGAGGGAGGTAAATAAATAGTTTAGAAATATTATCTGACAAATTGCGAACAATATTGTTATGTATTGGTAGTATTACAGTCACCATGGCTTTCTCAAAACCTTTTTTAGTAGTGACCTTTTTACTTTCCAATGTTAGCAAACTAAATTCTCTTGATTTTTCATTTCTGCTATCATCAACAAGTATTGTTGTAGAATAAAGGCATGATATGGAAGTTTCTTCCTTTAATTTCTTTTCTATACGATCGAAAAGAAATAGTCCTATCTTTTATCTCATCACATAGTTTGATAGATTTAATATCTTCATTTAAGCAAAGAACGTAGGGAACTGTTTCTAGAGCTTGCTCAAATGCAACCTCTACGTTCTTTTTCTATATCATTTGGTTGGATGTATGTAAAAACAGTCCACTTATCAGGTTTTTAAGCTTCTACAATCGTTTTTCTCTCGCCAACTATCTTTCTCTTTAAATTGATTAGCAAGGCTTTCTATCATCTCTTCGCGTGTGTTTTGGCTTACGATCGATAATTAGTTTAGGGGAAGTTATAATATAGTTCTTCTTCATCAACTAGTTTAAGAGACCTGCCAGTTCAAATTTACGTCCAAACTTATGTGTTGTTAAGAAACCTGTTCCATATTGACCAACTTGATCACCATCATTACGAGATTTTGCACTTGTTTGTAAAATAAGTGCATTGAGAGTGTTATTGGTGAAAGGAAGTCCATCATGCCTAAATTCAAATACTCCTTGCTTCCGAGTGAAAATAATGTTACTTTGATTTGCAGAAGCATCTCTAGCATTTTGTACCATTTCCCAAATAGCACGTATTGGCTTGACAGATGCAGAGCTGTCTCTTCCGTTAAGAATATCATTAGCCGGCTTGCCCCATAGCATTTCATTTTTAGAGGCTTCTGCTTGACTGTTAATTTTATCTTGTATATTCTTTTCCATACTTATTTTTTTACTTATTAACTATGATAATAGCTTCTTACTAAATTTTTTTCTATCCCTTTGATGATAGTAAAACATATAATATTTTGAAGATGACTTCAAATTCATCGACAGAAACTTGTCATAAAAAGATGTTGAGTTTCAAAATCATTAAGTGATTATACTCCATCTTGTGATTAATCATTCTGCTCATAATAATATGAATAATCGATACCTTTCATAAACATTTCTCGGTCATCAATCTTAGTGGTGAGTGCTGACTTTACCAAAGCCTTGATATGTGTGCTATCAGAAACACTCTCACGCATGGCTGACAAATATTCGTTCTTGTCTATCTGGCTCCAATCTACACACCGTTTGAGAGAGACGTTTCAGTATGAGGTCGAGCCAAATGCGAGTACTGCGACCGTTGCCTTCCATAAAAGGATGAGCTACGTTGCATAAATTCAGCTGCACTCGACCATTAGTGAACGAGTTCACATGGTGCTCATTGGCACGAATTATCATCTCTACATACTTATCCATAATCTCATCAAAGGTTGTTTCTGGCATTTGCTCTATTGCTTGCAGGGTTTCAGGGAAGTGCATACAATTAGCAAAGGTAAAACCTCCTTTTGAAATATTCTTAGTACGGATTTGTCCTACAAAGTCATACAGTCCTCCAAAGAGATAAGCATGTATTTGTTGCAGACACTTTTACACTTCCCGACTCTTCCGTTTTCAATAGCCCGCTCTCAAAAAGTTGATAGGCTTTCTTCTTACTCTGCCCATCGATGGTGTTATCGCTGTAAATAAACCAGTCAAGGAATTCATTTTCTCGATTGTTGGGGTAGTGCTTTGCTAATAAAGCAACTCCTTCGCTATCAAGAACATCTGCAACACGCATCTTGCCATCTGGTGCTTCAAACTTGAAGCCGTGAGTAGTACTCACAGGTTCAGTTCCGTCTTGCTTCAACTTACGTTTTAGCCAACGCCAATAGTTACCAGCCTTGGTGTAATCAGGTTCGTTGTTGATGGCTCGTACAATATCAGTAGCTGAGAACCACCAACAGTTTTGTTCCTCGTCCCACACCGCTCTTACTTCACGGTCGTTGAAAAAACGAATAGATTTTTTTATATTGTTCTTTATGCGCTTCCATAGATGGAAATTTAGTTGTTCGTTTTACTATTTTTTATAACCCAATAGCCATTGCGCCGACCGTTCTTGCGTTCAAGAATGCCTTGTACAGATAATTTTACGGTCATCGTCTTTACCGTTCGTTCTGATTTTCCGATATGCATAGCTATTTCTTTTTGCGTTGCATTCGGTTTCTCTTTAATAAAGTTGAGTAATGCTAATTCTTCTAAAGTGCAATTCAAAGTGCAAATATTGCACTTTGGGTCATTGCCTGTTGCACTTTGACTTTCTGCCGACACGTGCAGGTATCTATTCTTCAATTCATTCTGCTCACCTAATATCAAATTGCGAAAGAATACTTCAAGGTATTGCATTGTAGCAAAGACGCCTTTAGGCATATTGTTATAGTTGGCACGAACCAGTGCATTGCGGAAGTACCACGAATAGTTGGCAAAGGTTTCGTTGCTGATGTCGAAACCAAATGTACGCAGATACTTAATGGTAAAAACTGCCGTTGTACGGGTATTGCCCTCCCCAAACGGATGAATTTGCCAAAGGTCAGAAACAAATTTTTGAGATATGGCTCACAGCTTCTGCTATATCATGATACTTATAATCGTATTCTTTTTCACGGGCAAAGTCGTAATCCAGCGTTTCACGGATACTATCAGCACCAGCATATAGTACCGTTTCTCCATTCAACACCCATTCCTTTTTCGTAATGTTATAATCTCTTATCTTTCCTGCATGCTCATAGATGCCTTCAAACAAACGACGATGAATCGAAATATATTCCAATGGCGAGAACGTAAAGCTCTGTTCAGATAGTAATTCGGTAATACGAGCCGAAACCTTATCAGCCTCTTCCGTCCTATCCCCGACCTCCTTACGAGCAGTCTTTGACTCATAATAGCTATTGACGAGTTGCTTCACCTCCTCAATCGTGATGTCACCCTCAATGTGCTGGCGAGCAGTTTCACGCAGATAATCAGAAGTCTTCAAGCCATCAACAGCCTGCAAGCCAATAGCCGTCTGCCACGCATAACCTTTTTCACGTTTATGCGGTTCGCTCTGTCGGATATACTCTTCAAAGTCGGTTATCATACTATTTATGAATTAAAATAGAATCGATTTCTTACTGTGCTCTTTTATGTTCTTCCATAAACAGGTTCTTAGTCACCACGCCTATAAGATAGTGTCTTACAAAGGTAGCAAAAAATCTATATAAAGAATAATAATGAGGGTCTTTTTATAAAGAATACTTTTCATGCTGAATGTCAATAAAGCTAATTTAGTTTTGTTTTTAGTTGCTGTCACTTTTAACACTTCACACAACCAGCAGATTATAAACTACTTATAGCACGTTGAAGTCTGACAGTAGTGACAGCAACTTAGAAAGTTTATTCGGATAACAACTAACGATTTAAGATGGAAGAGGCAGACTGGTCAAGACTACTGCGTACAGCGACCAAATACTCTGTGCCATGCGAAGAATGCTTGCTGTGGAGATTCGAGATGTTGGCAAGGACACGGCCAAAATGGGAAAGGCTTGTCAGGTGTGGTTGACTGCCATATCGCTGGCGGAGAAGACTGAAGATAGAGGCGGCTGTCATATAGGCACCCTTCGTCAGGTCCTTAGGAATGGAAAAAGCACTCAAAGAAGAGAGCCTCAGCAGGGGTGCGCTGCTGATACTGCACGTTGTTTGCCATAATCTCTTGGGTGTCAGACTCATCAAACCAGTATCGCCTACCGCTATCTAATTCAGCAACAGCCTGCGCATAGAGTTGCTCATAGTCTATGCGGTCGGGCAGACGGATGGGACCTGTCAGCGTGACTGCTATAAAACGACGGCAACCACTGGGATCGCTAAAAACATCCGAGATATTCGCTGTAGCAATGAAAGAGGCAACACGTGGCAACGTAAGCTGCTGCTGACGATAAGGCTGACGGAGTTTGATACTTGCAAGCTGCATAACATTTTTCAAAAAAATCCGTCTTGCGTCTTTGCCGACAGGGGCATTAAACTCATCAATATTGATGAGCAACGACTGCGTCATTGCCCTCAGCGTATTCTGTTTCTCACTCATAATAAGATTATCGTTATATCCCCACTGCAACACTTCGGGCAGCAAACGTTTTGCAGAAAGTAGACTTTTCGATAGCCCTGTCGTGAGATGAGTAGCGGTGCCACACTGTTTCCATGCGCATTATCCAAGCCCATCCATTGTGCCACCATTGCAAGAAACCACGTATGAAACCAGTCTGCCCAGCGTGCATTGTCATTGGGCACACAGTCAGCCAAAGCCTTGATATGGTCCTTTCCGTCCCATCTCCCTCGCAGACTATTGAGGAAGTTGTCCACAGGATTAAAAAGCCTTGACAAATCCCGACTCCGTATATCGTCGGATATCCTTGTCCCACGCATCAATCCCATCAAGACGTGCCTTGATAGCGATTGTATTACGCATCCGTTCATCCGCAGGCACAAAAGGTTCATCACTCCCAGCCTTTCGGATTTCCGTACACCCCAAGGCTGTGTTATATCTCATTTCATACTTCCGCTCAAGATAGTTGAGCAGACGACGAGTAATATCATTTTTAAGTCTTTCCGACTGTCGGTTACGCTGATTTTCAGCTTTAATATTCTTAAGATTTTTTTGTATTGCATATACGATAGTTTTAAGTTGACAAATTTTACGAGTGAACAAGTTGCTTGTGAGAAAGGAGAAAGAGTGAAAAAGGTTAATCTGTTATTATGTCTTTCTAAAATCTGTCCTTATGTCATTCTGGCTAACAAGCCATAGAAAAGTTAAACTCTTACTATGTCTTTTCTCGTCTGACCTTATGTCATTCTGTCTGATGAGCCAAAGAAAAGTTAAACTGTTACTATGTCTTTTATTATCCTGTCCACCAGCACCACACGTGCGGAGCATCAACACATGATGTGCGGAGCGTTAGCACCACAGAAACAAGACCTCAATAACAGTTTACTTACTCAATTCCGTAACGCAAAAGTTACCCTCTCTTTCTCTTACAAAACGTGCTAATGTCTTAACTCCTATTACTCCCTTTCACTCCTTAACTCCTTCCCGAAAGCACTACTATAATTTCCAGCACGTTTGGTAGTTATCATAAACACGTGGGGCAGCATAGCCATAACGCTGGAAGAGTTCGTCAACCCATTGCTGTTCGTCCTCACTCAGTTTATTAATTCCTCGATGGTAACGATAATAAACAAAGCGACTTCCGAAATGGCTTTCCATAGTGCGACGCAGAGGAACGATAGTCAGTGTGCTTCACATCATCAAAAAGATGTGAGAAACCCCATGCTAATCGTTCCTTCTTCATGGTGCGAAACTCCTTACAACTATTGCCTGAGTGAGCAGAAGGGAGAACCGATAATGTTGATTGTTGGTTAATAGGAAACGTTTTACCTGCATAATAACGCAAGCATTGTTCTTTGAGAATACAATCGTGCATAAAGCATACTGCCCATTCCTTGGGCATGTTAGAAAAAACTGAATACATAAATAAAAAGATTTAAGAATAAAATTCAAAAGGAAGATACAATTAGTTTGCAGAATTTCACGCCTTGCGTGTCGTTGCTCTTCCGTGTTTCTGCTTACAAAGATACAACACAGAGATACCCCTTGTCAAGTTTTTTTCACGAATTATTTTTATTTTGCTGTCACTCCAGTCACACACTTACCACTCATAATAAGCTATAAATCAATAAAAATACAGCAAATGTTAAAAAATGATAGCAAATAGTTTTCAAACTTAGTGTGGTAGATGAGAGAATTACAGACAAAAAGTAAATAACGTCAGTCTCGACAGATTCAGAATATTGCAAAGCCGTGTGTCAATAGGTCTTTGTATCGATGCACGACTTCTTTAGAAAAAAATGCAATAGGCGGCAATTGCCCTAATGAGTTGACGATGGAATGGTCAAAGCATCTATGTCTGGAGTATTCCATTTGCACAATGTTCTTAATTCCATCATTCACCGTTTATATAAAGCTGCGATAACCAGGATCGTGGAAAAAGAATCATTATTGGCATAACTTCTGCCTTTGCATCATAGAATTTCGATGATATTTTCTTTGTCCAGTAGGTTTTAGCGTACATTTTGCGGTCATTACATCAAAAAAACTTTGCAGAAGTCATCTACCATACAACATATTTCAGTAACTTTGCCCTCGGTAATCATAGTGATTTTTGTTTGTAACTGTTTGTATATTAATTCTTTAAAAGTTACAACAGATTTAGCTATGATCACCACATTTATAGACACTTATAATTCGTCGGACTCACGTTATTTAAATAAAATCTTTTATCATAGAATAAATGAAGAGAATTTGCTTTGGATATATGCATTGTAATGTTTGATATTTCCAAGTTGAAAATCTCTAATTATTTCATCATTAACATCTAATATTTTCTGAAATAGCATATTGCTTTGTTTACAGCTATACTCTATAAGGCTTAAATCATCAACATAAAAGATAAGCTATGTTTATATTTACTCCTCCACAAACTTCTTTACTTTCACAACTATAACAATGATGGTTTCGTATATTTTCTAGAGTTTGAAGGTATTTAGTATACTCTTCAGACTCGAAACAATCACTTATTTTTATATCATAAGGAGTACCAATTGCATAATTTATATCATTTGGGCGTCCAAAGACATATAATTTACCATCAGGGTTAAGAGCTATTTTTTTCGCCCAAAACCAAAATTTTCGATGTTGTACAGTTCTCCTTAAATTTGCAAATTCCTCGAAAGTAGAATAGCTGATTTGGCAATCTTTATCTGTGAGCCAATGGCGATATACCTTTTCAAATTGATTGACAAGGTCTATCGGTTCCATAATTATATCTTCATTCTTTTTGCATAGCCTCTTTTTTTCTATAGGAAGAGTTTTTGAAGTTTAAGTTATGCTTTTTAAACCAATCGTATATTTCTTTTAAAAAAAGGAGTAGATTCTTTTGATAGTGTGCAAAAACATCTAAGCGTCCTCCTTTATCTCTTATCTTGAAAAATGGTTTCTTGTATTTTTAGTCTTTTTGCCTTAATAAGTTATTATATGGACCATCAAATGATATATTTATTAGTACATTATTTTTGTTTAGTAAGTCAATAAAAATTATCTGTAAGTAATAATCCATTAGTTGTAAATAATATGTTAAAAGAAGTGTTATATCTTTCTTTAAAATAATCAATTGTTTTAAAGAACTCCTTATAAAAGTGTATACCAACTAATGATGGCTCTCCTCCATGAAATATAATTTTAACTATTTTATATTCCTTGCAGGCTTTCTCGACTAAGACTAATGCTGTCCCAACATCAAGAGTATTAGTAGGGGTGAATGTGTCACCATTAAAACAATGCTTGCACTTCATGTTACAGGCCATTGTAGGTTTAATTGTAAGATCAATTTTGTCTTTCATTATTCAATACTTTTATAAAATCCTCCATTATATTCAAGAACTGTATAGTTACTAACTGCTGATTGACAGAATAATTTATGAGAACAGTTTTTCTACATTCATCCTTCGGACTATATAGCTTAAAAATCCCTTTCGGCTTTTAGTATCCTTAAAAAATACACTAAGAGGAATGTCCTTGTCATTAAAGTTCTTAATATCTATATCTTTAATGCAAGTATCAAAAATTTTAATAGTTACTCCTTTGTCAATAAAGTGTTTGTAAAAGTAGTTTTGTATATTTTGCTGCTAGTTTATTGGATACAGAGGGTATTTTATTTTTACGAGATATTATTGTATCTGCCATTTTTTTGTTATATGAATCGCATTATTGAAAGGCATAGAATCAAGTTCTTTTAAAAGTCCTATCAAATTCAATTTGAGAATTTATCATTTGAGGGTTCAATATAACTTTAACATCAAGTTTGCTATTATATAAACTTAGATGTTTCATACCATCAAGCGTTGCATCAAAGCTTCCAAGGCTCCTTGTTATTTTATCGTGTAAAGATTTGTAACCATGAATTGGAATTATAAAACGAAACTTGTTAGTTACAAAGTTAAGTTTATATTCTTTTTAAACATCTCCCATTTGTGTATATAAGAACTTCACAGCCAATATTATGCAGTAGCTTTGAGTATTTCTATTATCTTTGAATGAAGAAAAGGGTTCTCCACCATTTATTATAACCCTATCACTGCAACAGACTTCTTTCTTTCTAAGATATACCGTAAAAATCTTCTAATGAAAGCTCATTAAATTCTTTTACCAGAATGAATGGTATTATGAGAATAACAAAACACACAACTAGAGTTACATGTAAGTTATATTAAAAATAAAATATATTCATCTACGACTACGTAATTTTCGGACACCGAATATCACCATAACCTAATTGGTGAAAGAAATGGTATGACATTCCAATACATCCGCCGTTACAGTACTTTATATACTCGCATTTCTGACATTTTGAATCAGGTGTAACAGAATAATTAGCAAAACTTAGTGCTATCTCTGTCTGCATAATCTGAGATAAAGAATGTTCTTTCAAGTTACCAAGGCAGAAATCTGTTAAACAAGTACAAGGATATACAGATAAATCTGGATATATATAAATCTTATTACGTCCACTTCCGCAATTTGAACATTTTTCTCCCTTTAAATAGTTCGTCCAATCTATCTTTATTTTTCAAAAAGATCAAACGGAAACATCTTTTGAATTTTCATGGTAAAGCATACATAAGCTAGCATTTCATCTACAAATGTATTCCATTCTTCTGCTAGCATCAGATTGTTAATATCAGCATGCCCAAAAGGCATTTCATAAGAAATATTCCAATATTTCATATATTTAAACTCTGCAAGGATATCTGCCAAATCTTTCATATATGAAAAAAATTATTTCTATTAACAACACTTGAAATTGTAAAAAGGAATCTCTAGTGTTTCTAATTTTGAGATTGTTGATAAGATACGTTGATAAGAATTCTTTCCTCTAATAGAATTATGTATGTCTCTCTGTACCATCAATAGAGATTTGTATATTTATATGCGATTCTTTAAAAATCTTTATTGATATAGAAGTCTAGAAAGTGCCATTTGTACAAATAGAGAGAGAGTTGACCTTATTATTTAGAAAGTTAACTATTGGGATAAAAATCATTACATAAAGTTGGTTCTCCTCCTGTTATAACAATATCATGTTTAGTAAACTCTTCTATTATTCTTGATTCATGTAAGTCTTTCAAGGAGAGTTCTTTGTAAGTCTTTTTCCCCACGAATACACATCTTGCAATTAAGATTACATCTTTCGGTTAAAAGAAGGTATATCTGCATTTCAAAAGATTTATTTTATAAGTTCTCGAGGTTTTTTTACCGCAAGAACTTATTTGCACCTAGGTATAATACAAAAATATTTATGTCTAAGTATAATCGTTAATACATAGACTTAAGGTAGAGTCCTCTGATTAAGGGTTCTCTATCCAACAAGAACAAGCTATCAAACTTTGAAGCTCGCAATTTTTCCTTATTTGCTTTCTTTTCATCCATAATTATAAATATTAAATGGTTAAACTTAATGCTTTTATTAAATGTTTTTATTAAATAAATCAGATGTTATTAAACAATTAACTATCTTATAAAATATAATTTCTCTTGTTTTTAAGTAGGTGGGGATATCAATTCTGCTAAGTTAAGATTTTATCGTTACAAAGATATATATATTATTTTATATTAGCCAACTTTTTATCTTTTTTACATATTGTATGTGAATTCGTGAATTCAACAATCAAGTGCAAATTTACTTAATTTGTTCGTGATAGCAAAAGTAGATTGACGGAGTGATAAAAGCAAACAGGGCGATAAAGATAGACTCATGTACAATGACATCGCCAATCATTGTTCTCGTGTTGGATGAGAGTGCCAATCGTCATCATTCGCAACTATACGGTTATCCCTTACCAACACACCCACCAACTTGCTTTGAAGAATGGTAAAGATTCTTTAGCAGTATTTACCAATGTTGTGTCACCATGGAATCTTACAAGTAGAGAGTTCAAGCAGATATTCTCCTTACAATCAGTTGGAGAGAAAGGCAATTTGAGCAATTATACACTCTTCCTAGCAGTATTCAAGAAAGCAGGTTATGTCCATTATGCCTATCTTTCTGGAATAAAACAAAAGATTATCAAAGGGAGAGGGACCTAATCTCCCCGTACTTCAATAATGCTCGTCAACGCCTCATGTTGCAGAACATTGACTACGATCGAGCTTTAATGAGATAATCCAGCGTGGTCAGCTATATTTATGATAATTACAACTCAATATGTATGGCGTAAATTATAGTGCTATCCTACATACTGTTTCATATTGCAGAAATTCTATTTTACACTGATGAAGCACTGGTTGACTTTCTCTCAGTGCGGCATCAGCGCAATGTTTACGATTGTAAGATAACAGTTTGTATTCTTCAAGGGGCATAATAATTTGTTATCAAAGTGCGCTCAGATAATTATACTCTTTCTTGTATCGTTCAACCCGTTCGTAATCCTTCCGTATCGGATTAGGAAGACGAGAAAGATCCATATTGTGAGTAAGGTCGTGCATCTTTACTGCTTTTACAAGAGCATTTCTTTTAATACGTTGAATATATGTTTCCCTATCAGGTGCAAAAGTGATGATTAAGCAATCGTAAAGCAACAGTCAACTCTTCCCTATCGCTATCTGACAATGGACATTCTAATTTCTCATCTAACAAGTTAAGCACTTGCTCAACAGAATTCGGAGTATCTTCACTTGCATCGTGCAGATAACCAACAACCTGCTCTTGCCAAGTGCTTCCCATTTTGGCAACAGCTGTAAGATGACCTGTGAAGTAATCAACTCCAGCTTTATCCACCTGCCCTCTATGTAGTTGACAAGCTTTAAAAGCTGCTGCACATTGTACGATGCTCTTTTCTTGGTTACCTAACATTGCTAAAATTGAGTTTATGTATAACAAAATCTCTTCTCTATATCTACTATTCAAATTTACATAAAAAATCTCGATTTATAAGCCAGTGTAGATAAAAAAACTGAAAAGAAATCTCCCCACACAGTTCCGTTTTGTAACTTGCATTCGAGATTGAAAAATGTCAAGGGCACTACCTTCTTTTCGCCTATTATCGTGCTCTTACGTCACATTTTTGTATCTTTGGGGTGATAAATTCATGTTTAACCCAAAAATATTGAGGCTTATGAGAACGGTATGTGGCCTTGACGTGCACAAAGATAGTGTTTATCTTTGTATTTTTGAGTAGCACAGGTAAAATTTACGAGAAGAAATTTGGTGTTTTAACAACAGAACTAATTGAAATGCGTGATTTGATGCTCTCACATCACGTTTTAGAAAGTCGGTATGGAAAGCACAAGTGTGTATTGATTCCTATTTGGAGAGTTCTTGAGCCACATTTCAAGTTGAAACTCATCAACCCTTATTTCATTAAACAATTGCCTGGTCACAAGAGTGATGTAAAGGATGCACAATGGATTGCAGAGTGCATGCTAAAGGAATTGGTAAACGGTAGTTTTGTTCCTCCAGAACGCATCCAACAGTTGCGTCAGTACGACCGGCGTATCTATGATCTTGATGATGAGATTATCCGCAAACTTGCCAAGTTGGATGCAGCCGTTCAACGGTGTAACATCCGTCTGAGCAACTATGTATCTAACACGGACAGTGTGAGCTACAAGGCAGTGATAGATAAAATCTGCGAAGGAGTTACTGACCCCAATGTGCTCGTGGAGGAAATCCACGGACGTATTATCAATCACCATGGAAAGAAAACTATAATCGCTTCGCTTACTGGCAGCATTACAGAATGTGACATAGATATCATGCGGCAGCTCAAGGCAGAAATAGACTTAGCAGAGCAACACAAACAGCAATGTATGGACAAGATGCTGGCCATTTGCGAAAATGAGTATTCGACACAGTTGCACAATTTACAGACAATTCCAGGAGTGAAGATGAGGGCCGCTACATCATTGATTGCAGAAATCGGTACCGACATGAGTCACTTTGAAACAGCCAACCATCTCGCTTCCTGGAGTGGACTGAAAGCCACGCAACGATCAGTCTAACAAGACTATTAAATCACGCCGCATCACTTATGGAAACCGATACCTTCGACGAACCATCATACAATGCTCATGGGGTGCAAGTCGCACCAAGAATTGTTTTTTTAGCCGATTCTCCTACCACCAGACACAAGTCAGAAAGAAAAACAGAATGAAAGTTCAAGTAGCAATAGCAAGGAAAAATGCTTATTTGTGCATGGAACATCTTGAAGGACGGTGTATCCTATAAGGATTTCAACAACATAATCGAAGCATCCGTAATAAATGGATGACGCAATATACCAGTCATGGAAAGGCTACTACCTTTGTGATGGCATATGACCTCGTCATGACAAATTAACCAACGACATGACTGGCGATGAAACTCAGTGTGAGCGTTAAGCTCGAAGAGGAAAGTATCATTTTTCATGCAGGTCAGCAAATGACTTGCATAGTCTCGTTATGTACTATAATAAGCATAGCCTTTGGTTTTAAGTTACTTCTGTAACGATTTCTTTTCGGTTTTATAGAGGAAAGGTACATCTTTTTGTGAACATACCAATCTTATTAAGCATTAATAGAAAAATAATTCATAGTTCTATAAAAATCTATATTTACATAGTTATGCCTTCTGTCAAATCCATTAATTTCCGCACGCATTCTTTTATCTCTGTTTGAATCTCCTTGTTAAACAGTTTTTCTATACATATTCTCGTCTCCAGTCATTATATTCAAAATCTTTTATATAAGCCCACCATTCTTCAGAACGTCCATCATAAGTCTTTTTCTTGGATTCTTTGTTTAATATTTTCATTATCTTCTCTCGTTTTTTTGGACTATTATACCTTATCCCATAGCTTAGCCTATTGAAATTAGCATTCTTAAATTCAAAGCATATCTTTGCATAGTTCCATTCCTTCTTCCAAAGAAAGAAGTGACTGTACTGCTGTTGCCAATAATCATCCTCTGTCCGAACTCTAATTCCAGCCTCAACTCGTTGGCTATTTCCTCAACTTGCTTTCTTAACTCTACACCAATAACCTTATTGAGGATCCGATTATAGTTATCATGTATTCGGATTGCAGTAAAGATATTCTCGGAGCTCGCAAGTAATTCTATCAACTCCTTCTGTTTTTTTGCTCGTCCATATTCTGATACGTTAATAATGATAATAAGTTCCTATATTGTATAATTGATACTCTCTTACTAAGGGCTTATCAAAAAAGCCTTCTCGGTACACTTCTGAAGCCACGAACGTATAAAATCTCTATAAGAAATACAAAAAGTAATCTTCGTTTTTCTTCATCTTCCTACTGCTTCCAGTAACGGATATATCATGAGGAGAATGTCCATCTAAGGTCAGATATAAAATTAGGGAATTCTCCAAACCATACTTTTTGCTCAGCAAATTGATAATACCTAGTAGAGTTGTTTAGTTTGATCGCTGGCATAAATTTTATTTTCTATGATAATAGCTTTTGTCTTATCACCTTGTATATTACCTGATTTTAGCAGAATATCCATTCTACCACCTTCTTCTTTATCTCCCGAGATACCACCTATCGACTTTTCTACATCTATAGTAGCATTAGTTGAATCAAAAAAACAAAGTTAGAGCATTTACTATCGCAAACTAAGTCATGGAGTTGCTGACAAAACAACTCTAAGAATGCTGTTCCACAACTATGCGTACCTTTTGGGTCTATCAATGCTGCAAGCATAGCTGAGTGCGTGCGAACTTCATCATTCTCAACGTGCATTATCTTAAAAACATTAAAAGTCTTCTCCACGCTTACTTTTTTTTCTTTCTTCAAGATTTCATCTTCATCTATAAACCTTTGAATCTTATGCAATAGTTCTTTAATATCTTCCATAAGTTATTGTTTTTCTTTATAATCTAAATCAGCCACCCACATGTCATTATAGCTTCGTGATATTTCCTCATGAAAAATGTTCCTTACAAACTGATTCAAAGAGCTGATAAAATTGGAAGTTCGTAATCACTTTTAAGTTTAACATCATATATTACTATCTTCTACCCATTTCTCACATCGTATAGACTATATGATACAAACACAAACTGACCTTCTCGCAGTGAGTGCCAGCACAGTGTGCGTAGTCGTAGGATAATTGATTGTATTCTTCATGAGTCATAGGCTACTATTGTTACAAAAGAAATTCTACATCCATTCTTTAACTGTTGTCCTTACCAAATCTAAAAATCATAGCTTTATCTTTGGACTCTATAATATCATAAACTTTCCGATCCTTAAATGTTTGATAAATAGACAAACGAATAACTGGGAATCTCCTTTATAAGTCCAGTAACATCCCTTAGAAAATCGTAAAAAGCACGTTATCTCCATCGTGAACTTCCAGCCCCATCTAAGCATCCATTATCATCACTTTTTACAAACAACATCTCTGATGAATTATTTTTCCAAAATCCTCCATGCTTACGGCAACTAGACTCGTATAGTGTACAGAAACACCTATATTCATCTAAACGGAAACCTTTTATTTCTTGATAAATGGCAGAGTTTAATGTTTTATATCTATATCTATTGAAATGATTCTCTTCATCTAATTCTATTATAAACTTAGGGGGTTGAGATATCCCATGGACCAAAAAGTTAAAGGAGGATCTTCCTGTGTTCCTCCTAATTCTTTGTACATACTCTTCACCTCAGAATAAAGCTCAGGTGAAAGTGATAACTGACTCTTAGTAAGTTTCGAGTGCTTCTTTTCTCCATACTCTTGCAGTACTATCTGCTTTAAGATCTTCTCTTTTTTTCATTGTTTAGGGTTGGATAAAAACAAAAGAGAAGAATATTAGAATTCCTCTTTTTGTTGTAATATACTTATAATCTTCTTTACTTCACTTCCTCAAAGTCTGCATCTTGGATGGTGTCATCCTGCTTTGGCTGCTCCTGCTGACCAGCATCTGCGCCTGGTTGAGAACCGCCCTGTGCACCTGCCTGACTGTACATCTGCTGTGATGCTGCCTGCATAACGGTGTTGAGGTTGTTGATAGCTGTGTCGATAGCTGCAACGTCAGCTGACTTGTGAGCATCACGGAGCTGCTGGAGAGCAGACTCGATGCCTGACTTCTGGTCGGCTGGGAATCTTATCACCATTGTCCTTCAAGAAGTTTTCGGTGGTGAAGATCATTGAGTCAGCCTGATTCAGCTTGTCAATCTTCTCACGCTCTGCCTTATCAGCTGCAGCATTCTGCTCAGCCTCAGCCTTCATACGGTTGATTTCCTCCTCACTTAAACCACTTGAAGCCTCGATGCGGATGCTCTGCTCCTTACCTGTAGCCTTGTCCTTAGCAGACACGTTGAGGATACCGTTGGCATCAATGTCGAATGTTACCTCAATCTGTGGAACACCACGGCGAGCAGGAGCAATACCTGTCAAGTTGAACTGACCGATAGACTTGTTCTGTGCTGCCATTGGACGTTCACCCTGCAGAACGTGGATAGTAACCTCTGTCTGGTTGTCAGCTGCAGTGAGAACACCTCGCTCTTCTTGCAAGGGATGGTAGAGTTAGCCTCGATGAGCTTTGTCATCACACCACCCATTGTCCTCAATACCGAGGGTCAATGGAGTTACGTCGAGCAACACAATGTCACCCACACCACTTTCCTTGTTGAGGATAGCACCCTGAATAGCTGCACCAACAGCAACCACCTCATCAGGGTTAACACCCTTTGAAGGCTCCTTACCGAAGTAGTTCTTTACCAATGTCTGCACAGCAGGGATACGGCTTGAACCACCTACGAGGATAACCTCATCGATATCTGATGTCTGCAACTTAGCATCACGGATAGCGTTCTGGCAAGGAACGAGACAAGCCTGAATGAGGTTATGTGCCAACTGCTCGAACTGTGAACGGGTCAAGGTCTTTACCAAGTGCTTTGGAACACCGCCCTCAGCAGTGATGTATGGCAAGTTAATCTCGGTAGAAGAAGAGCTTGAAAGCTCAATCTTAGCCTTCTCAGCAGCCTCCTTCAAACGCTGCATAGCCATTGGATCCTTTCTCAAGTCGATACCCTCCTCAGACTTGAAGCCATCAGCGAGCCAGTCGATAATTACCTGATCGAAGTCGTCACCACCAAGGGTGAGTATCACCATTCGTAGAAAGAACCTCGAACACACCACCACCGAACTCAAGGATAGAGATATCGAAAGTACCACCACCAAGGTCGAACACTGCAATCTTCATATCCTTATTAGCCTTATCAACACCGTATGCAAGCGCTGCGGCAGTAGGCTCATTCACGATACGCTGTACGTTAAGACCAGCAATCTGACCAGCCTCCTTAGTTGCCTGACGCTGTGAGTCAGAGAAGTATGCTGGTACGGTGATAACTGCATCTGTCACCTCCTGACCGAGGTAATCCTCAGCAGTCTTCTTCATCTTCTGCAATACCATTGCAGAAATCTCCTGTGGAGTATATTTACGGTCGTCAATCTGAACTCGTGGATAACTACCCTCATTAACAACCTTGAATGGAACACGCTCAGCCTCTTTCTGGCACTGCTCGTAAAGTCTCACCCATGAAACGCTTAACAGAGTAAACAGTCTTCTCTGGGTTGGTGATAGCCTGACGCTTAGCTGGGTCACCCACCTTACGCTCGCCGCCTTCAACGAAGCCCACGACAGAAGGTGTAGTACGCTTACCCTCGCTATTAGCGATTACTACAGGCTCATTGCCTTCAAATACAGCAACACAAGAGTTTGTTGTTCCTAAGTCAATTCCAATAATCTTTCCCATAATTGTATATCTTTATTTTATTATTATTTCTTGTTCTACTATTAGCGCAGTCTATTGCAAAACTATCAGACCATGATATCTACTATTGACAGCGCATTTGCCTATTATTAGACAAATGATGTGCCAACAGAAACAGACTGACAGAATGGCAGAGTGGAGGAAATATTCCTATGAAACGAGTGTCAAAATGTTATTGAAAAAGCAGTTCCTAATATAAACTGCGACATGTTTTGTTTTCAAAGATTTAACATGAGGTGTCACGTATCTATCAGGGTTAAGAACAGAGTTCCCTTCGAAACTAACGTTACGTGCAGCATCCTTTAGAAAGGCAGAAGGATCATAATGCGTAAAATAAGTACGACAACAAAAGTCATAATCAAGGAATAAACGCCATGCCATAAGCGACTTATAGGCATAGTTAAAAGAAAGGCCTGTTCCAATGGTAAAAGCATTATTAGCCGAAATGCTAAGAAAGTCCCATGAAGTGGCGTAAGCCTTACCATTATCTTCTTTATCACCTAACACATTACAAACAAAATCTTCCTTTCCACCATTCTTTTTAATCGAGAAATCAAGGTCACGTTGATGTCCACTAACCTCAGCCGTTATTTTCACACCTTGTACATAACTCCTTCCAAGAAGAAGTTTTGATCCTAATGACAAATAACGGGAAAGGGGAATGTTTAGATATAATCCACCAGAAGCAGAGAACTCTGCCATGTGATTAGATTCCACTGTTAGTGAATAATCATCAACAACTTCTTTAACCCGTGGTATAGACATCTTAAAGTCATATATCGAATATTGTGCAAAATCAGACCAATTTTTGACATTACGTGAAACGACACGCAATCTACCTCCAACCCCAATGTGCTGATTAAAAAAGAAAGCCCCTTCGCTTCCTACTGATAAGGCACGAGATAATTTCAAGGTTCTTATTCTATACCTCTCAAAGTCTTCCTGTAAGACTTCATTTCCTTTCATCACATTAAAATTCTGTTCTCCCAAACCTACTCCTATTTGTACACTAAAAAGAGGGTTGATTACTGAAGAAGGCTGTGTTCATAAGATTAGGACGCTGTAAACCTTTTTGTTTGAAAAATAAAGTCACCAATAGTATATCCCAACTCCGTAGATAATATACCAATACCAGCCCCCATAAAGGTGTCGCTAACCCAATGCCTATTATTCAAAACGCGCATACAACCTGTGGCAGTAGCAAGAAGATAACCACCGACACTATACCACGGACTACGTGTCAATCCATATTCTTTATGTAATATTGTTGCAGCAGCAAAAAGCTGTAGCTGTATGTCCAGAAGGAAAAAGAATTGTAAGAAGAGCTGTCAGGACGTTGCTCACGCACAGAATATTTTATACTGTTCACCAGCAAAGCCATAACTGCATAAGATGCAGACGCACTAACTAAATATCTGCCCCAGTTACTACGTCCTTCAACACCTGCAATTTTCAAACCCGTAGACAGAAGGAGGGAGAATATTGTAAATAGTCATCCGTTTCATTATGAAAAATCATACTGAAATTTCTGTCGTATACTTTTTTTATTTGTTTTCGTTCGTGTCGTAAAGCTATACCCGTTGCAAAGCCATGGTAGGCTGCACCAAGTCATATCGGTTTTTAGGCTATGTGTCATTAATGAAGCCTTCACCGCTTCAACTTCATTTTTACAACTCAACTCCTTCTCTATGTTTGAAGCAGAAGATATATTTATATGTACATTGTCCGCATAAGACTCTACAATCACATTGCTATCTACGACTTGCAGTATAGAGTCTGTAAATATATCTCTCTTATGTTGTGTTGCAAAACATTCTGCTGACACAAAGAGAGTTATTACAATACCGATGATAGTTTTCATAAAAAAAGAGACATTTGCTAAATATAAGACACCATTTCTTATTGCATTGGTTATAGAAACCAAACAGTCCAACTAACACAAAGTAGCATAGATAGAACCTTAGTTTTCCTTCCAGAAAGCTGGTGAGAATAACACCAAGACTGTAAACAGCTCCAGACGACCAACAAGCATGAGGAAAGAGCAAATCCATTTTGCAAAGATAGGCAGTTGTACCCATGACATTGTAGGACCTATTTCCATACCCAAAGTAGGACCAACATTACCTAAACAACTTAATGTAATCGTAATAGCGTTCGTGTTATCTATACCAAAGGCAATCATCGTAAAAAGCACAAAAAGAGTATCAAGATTAGATAAAGCCCTATAAATCCTAAAAGTGTTACACGCTTTGATTGTGGAATATTCACACCATCAACCTTCATTGGAAGAACAGCATTAGGATGCAGAATCTGACGAAACTCATTGCGCACCACCTTCAACAGCATCACTCCACGGATACTCTTGATACCACCACTGGTAGAACCAGAACAACCTCCGAAGAACATACAAGCAGCTAAGACAACCCAAGTAACATGGGGCCATTTACCTGCATCATCACTAAAAAGTCCTGTTGTTGTTATAAAAGAAATCACTTGAAAAAGTGCACTTCTTATGGCATGCTCAACATTATAATTATTGTAACTGATAAGTTGATAAGCAATAAAAATGGAAAATGACAGCACCATTATCACATAAAAACGAAAACTCGGTATTCTTGAATAATTTTTCTGACATCTACTCCTATTACAGAAGCATATAGCAACGTAAAAATTAGTGCCAGAAAGAAAACAAAACAAGGCACTAACATATTCTTCCGCAGGAGAATTGAAGGTTGCAATAGAACCACTCTCCGTTGAAAAACCACCCGTTGCAGTACTGGTCATCGAATAATTGAAAGCATCAAAACCAACCCATGCCACATAACTTATAAGACAGAATGCAAGCAATGGTCAAGACTAAATAGACAATCCATATCCATTTTGCACTTGTACTCAATCGTGGATGTAACTTACTTTTAATTGGTCCCTGTTGCCTCAGCAGCAAACACCTTTACTGAACCACCCATCATTGAAGGAAGAATAGCAACAGTGAAGAATACTATCCCTAATCCTCCTATCCATTGCGTAAGAGAACGCCAAAAAAGAAGTCCCTTCGGAAGTTTTTTTCAGGATAATCTATAATCGTTGCACCAGTTGTCGTAAAACCAGACATAGCCTCAAAGAATGCATCAGTAAAACTCCCTATATATCCACTAAGCATAAAGGGTAACGTGCCGAAAAGAGTAAAGAGTATCCATGAAAAATGTTACAACAAAAATAAGCATCACGACGACCTAAGAGATTGTCAGCATGACGACCTAATAAACGGAAGATAACACCAGCTCCTATTGTTATCAGAATACTCCAAACAAAAGGTATTATATCATCACAATAGTATAACAAAAGACACAAATAGGCAACTGATCATCAGCACACCCTCTATCCATAATAAAGAACCAAGAATCTTGGAAATAAGTTTCAGATTAAGCATGGCTAAATAAATAATTTTTCCACCTTTTTTTCATATCAACATTGTAACAGAAAACTACAACAGAGTCTCCTGCTTCAATCTGAGTATTACCAGAAACAAGCATACCACTATCATTTCTTACAAGTCCTCCAATAGTCACACCCTTTGGCAGATTAAGTTCTTCTTACTACCTTTCGAGTAATCTTAGCATCGTTACTTGCCACAAATTCAGCAACATCAGCATTAATAGACATTAGGAATTTTACGTTTGCTACATTTTGCATCAAGCATCATCTGATAGATATGGCTGGCTGCAAGTGCCTTTTTTTATTAATAATCGTTCCGATATCGAGACCATCCGCAGTTCCAACATAATCAAAATTTTTCCACCGATGCTACCGTTTTGCGTACTCCCAATCGTTTTGCAGTTAGACAAGCCAGAATATTTGTTTCTGCATTTGAAGTTAAAAGCAACAAAGGCTTGCGTATGACGAATTCCTTCTTCTTGCAATAGACCAATATCACGACCATCCCCATTAATAACGAGTCTGTCCTCGTTAAATATGTCATTAAGTACCTCACATCGAGCAGGGTTCTGCTCAATAATCTTCGCATTCATATATTCGGGTAACATCTTTACGGCACGTGCAGCAGTCTTACCGCCACCCATAAAAAATAACATTTTGAACATCAACATATTGTTCCTTACCTACTATCTTTCGAATATACGGAATGTACTGTTTCGTAGTCATGAAATAAGCCAAATCATATAATTGCAACGTATCATTACCACCAGGGATAATTGTCCTCATTTCCTCGTTTGATAGCAACCACATGATATGGGTCGTCTGGACCACATATATCCTTCAAAGGACGATTAAGTATCTCACAGGTTTCACGCAACTTAATACCTAACATCACCAAAGCACCATCATACACATCCCAACGCTGACGTACCCATGACATTTTTAATCCGTTAATAATATCCTTTGCTGCCAGAATTTCAGGATAGATAATATCATTAACTCCCCATCTTTCGAAACAACTCCTTATTATGTTCTTCGACGTATTCAGGGTTGTCTACACGTGCAACCGTTTTCTTTGCACCCTAACTGATGAGCCATAACACAGGCTGTAATATTGCTCGACTCGCTTGGTGTAACTGCAATAAACAAGTCAGCATGTTCGACACCTGCTTCTTTTTAATCCTTTAATATTTGTAGCAGAACATTCCATCGTGAGCAAATCATATTCGCTGCTGATTTTCTCAAGATTTTCGGCATTTTCATCCATTAACACAATATCCTGCATATTACGCGATAGCAATTTTGCCAAATAAGTTCCTATAGCGTATGCTCCTGATATGATGATTTTCATTTCAAAATTCTTTTTCTTTGAATTATATATGGTAGATAAAGACTAAGCTATCAATTTGTCTTTATTAGCTGTTTTTTTATACTTTCAATATCTATTCCACAGATTTCGCGTAACTGCTGTACTGTTCCCTGCTCTATGAAATTGTCAGGCATACCCATACGAATGATCTCCGGAGAATAGCCATGGTCGCTCATCCACTCTATGATAGCAGTGCCTAATCCGCCATTGCGAACACCATCTTCTATCGTTATGATGCGTGAAAAACGACTGGCCACTTCCATAAGCAGTTTATCATCTAACGGCTTTAAGAAGCGCATATCGTAATGTGCAACAGATGGACAACTTCCTTTATCTGCTGATTGGAAATCATCTTCTATCATCTGAATAGCCTTTTCAACATCATTGCCTATTGGTCCGATACTCAAAACAGCAATATCACTTCCATCACGCAAACGACGACCAGTTCCGACCTCTATTTCCTTAAACGAACATCTCCAGTCTGTCAAGACACCACAACCTCGAGGATAACGTATTACAAAAGTTCCCTTTTTCTGGCAATTGAGCTGTATACATTAGTCTGCGAAGTTCCCGTTCATCCATTGGGGAAGCTATTGTTAGATTAGGAATAGGACGCAAGAAAGCCATATCAAAAAGCACCATGATGCGTAGCTCCATCTTCACCCACTAAGCCTGCTCTGTCTAAGCACAAAACGACGGGAAGATTAAGTATTGCAGCATCATGTATAATACTATCGTATGCACGTTGTGAGAATGCACTATAAATATTGCAGAAAGGATGCAACCCGTCCTTTGCCATACCCGCAGAGAATGTTACGGCATGTGCCTCTGCAATACCAACATCAAAAGTACGATTAGGCATAGCAGCCATCATTATATTCATTGAACATCCTGTAGGCATTGCCGGTGTGACACCTACAATTCGAGGATTTTGTTCTGCAAGTTCTAACAATGTTTTTCCAAAAACATCCTGAAAAACGAGGTGGTTCATTACTATTATCCTGTACAATACGCTTACCTGTTTCTGGGTCAAACTTACCCGGAGCGTGCCAAACGGTTGCACTCTTTTCTGCTGGTTTATAACCCTTTCCTTTCTTTGTATGCAAGTGTAGTAGCTTCGGACCCTTCATGTCCTTCAATTGTCCAAGGATACGAACCAATTCTACAACATTATTACCGTCAAAAGGACCGAAGTAACGAATGTTCATTCCTTCAAACATATTCTGCTGATGCGACAAAGCTGACTTAAGAGCATTGTTAAATCGCAATAAGCCTTTACGACGCTCATCGTTCAATATACCCTTCTCGTGTAACCATCGTGAAGCCTTAAAAACGTAAACGATTATAAGTTTCATTGGTATCGAGCTTTAAAAAGGTATTGCTCCATGCCACCCACTGCCCTATCAATTGACATATCATTATCATTCAGAATGATAAGTAAATCGTTTGGTTGACTGGACACATTGTTTAGACCTTCAAAAGCTAAGCCTCCGCTCATTGCACCATCTCCTATAATCGCAACAACATGACGTTTTTGCCCCGTTAGCTCGGAAGCCACCGCCATACCTAAGGCTGCAGAAATTGAATTAGAAGCATGACCGCAAGTAAACGTATCATATTCACTCTCAAGAGGAGAAGGGAACGGCATTAATCCTCCTAACTTACGATTATTACAAAAACTATCACGACGTCCCCGTTAGAATCTTATGTCCGTATGCCTGATGACCGACATCCCATACGATACGATCTTCTGGTGTATTAAACACGTAATGGCAGGCCACGGTTATCTCAGTCGCACCTAAACTCGAACCAAGATGGCCTGGATTAACGGCAACCTCCTCTATAATATCTTCTCGCAACTGCTGACATAATTTTGGCAATTCATCCAATGATAAATTACGCAAGTCTGCAGGTGACTGTATCTTATTTAAAAGGTCAAATCTATTTTCCTTTGACATTATTGAAAACATGAAAAGCTATGCAAAGGTACGCTAAAATGATTAAAGAACAAAATAAAAACAGAAAGGTATTGTGTTATTTTCTATTTATTGATGGCTATCAAATTTTTCAAGAATTATTCTCTATGTAGAAAAATAATGGTAAAATCATTATAAGAACGTTATATATATAAAAGATAAAAAAATAGGGACAAATCTCGAAAAATCTGTCCCTATTTATATTTTATAACTAACTTATTATAAGTCTGTTAAATGAGAGTCTAATTTACTTTACGTAAACAACTGCAAGACGGTTAGAAGTTACACTTTCAACACCCTTAGCGACAACCTCATCAACAATAACACCGCGTGCCTGAAGATACTTAGCAACTACGTTAGCACGATTTTCAGAAAGCCACTGGTTTCTATCCTGTGATCCCTCTGGTGAAGCAGTACCAACAACTGTCACATGACGACCTGGTTTGATAACGTCGAGAGAAGTAGTAGCCTCCTTGCTAAGATAGAATTTATCTACCTCAAACTTAACGAATACCAAGTTATCGAAAGCGATTGTCTGTGGAGCAGTTGGAACTTCCTTAACAACTTCTTTGATAACCTCCTTAACAACCTCTTTTGGCTTAGCGTTTAGTTGATCACGGAGAGTTAATCTCATCATTCAACTCGCCTACATTCCAAACCTTGAAGTTATTGGTTCCATTAGAAGTCTTGAACTTGTAGTTAACACCTACGAAAAAGACCGAGCTGAGCAGCCTGATTGCCGAACTGAATAGCATCACCAGGACCATGTGTAAGATTCCACAGAATTGCTGGCTCTACATAAAGCTGCCATGCTCTCTTCTCACCAAGGTTGTAAGCGAAAGTAAGACCTGTCTTAGCTGTCAACTCTGTGTCATCACCATAATTATCCTTGTCGATAATCTTTTTATCACCAAAAGTAATCCAGTAACCAATACCAGCCTCTGTACCTACTTCAAAAACGACGCTCTGGATTATAACCACAGAAAAGGTTTGTAAAGTTGATTGTACCATTCAAACCAAGGTTTACGGCACGTACAAATGTGTGGCTATGAGAGAAACCCAAAGAACCTGTCTCCCAACGGTTATCACCAAAGAATGTAAGACCTTCGAGGTTTGCGCCATAAACTGGGCTAAACTGCTTACCTACCTTCAAACCTGCTGCAGCGTTAAGTGGTGTGAAAATGACTGAGGTTAAGAGGCCCCATAGCACCACCCTCTACACCGAGGTAAACGTTGTCAAATGCCTTAGCCTTTTCATAAGCTACCTGAGCTTGTGCACTTGTGATGCCCATAGCGAGCACTGACAATGCAATCAAAAACTTTTTCATAAATTCTAATATTAATACTATTAATTTTTAGCGACTTATTTATATTCGAGTTGCAAAGTTACACTGAAACAAACTGCAAGTTTTCAAAAATAACTTTTTGTCCTCAAAAAGGCCTTTAACACCATTTTGAGAGTTATTAATACCATCATATTGTAAATTAGCTGATGAATAACATACATTATTCGTTCAACAATCTCATTACCCTTATCAATCTAATATTATTGAAATTCTGTCACATGATAGTGACAAGTTATATCGATTATTCTTTTTCACCTTATTTATATATGCTATATTATTTCAATATAATACGAAGATGATACAAATAGAATCATGTGATGCAACTTGATTCAACTGCAACGTAAACAGCTATTTACTTGCATTTATCAACTCAAATAACATAGCATAATTCTCCCTAACCTGCTTATCATAAGGAAATTGGAAAATTGCTTTTGTCCCATTCGATAAGTAATAAATAAGCAAAGGTATGTTTTGATTAGAAAACACTTCCTGCCATAATGTCTTATCAAAAGTTGATTCTAATCGCAGTATTCGCTTACTACCTTTGACATCTCTAAACAGCTCAATAGGTTTACTTAACATTACTTGCTTACCCTCTGTTCCAATAGCAATACTATCCACCTTTATTGCACCGTCTGATTTCAACGTAGATAAAAAGTCACATAGGAATTTGCTGATAATAGAGTAAAGTCAAATGAAACTCCTTTTTACTGTGGTTGCATTGAAAGCGATTGCCTTCTGTGGGAATACAAAGAAGAGCGTACCTTGCGGATGTAACTTTTGCAAAGCAAACTTATTGAACCCTTTGCCTGATACGCAAAAGAAAACACTAAAGTAAAGAAATAATACAACAATAAATTAAAGAAAAATAAGATATCGTGAGGGAAATACATTTCAATACATAGTTTTTACCAAATATCCGGATTGAGAATATGGATATAAACTTATTTGGGATTAATTAATCAGCTTATATAAAATAGTTTATTTTACCTTGTGAATACTATTTATTTTGATTATATTTGCACCAAAATTTTTAATCAACACAACATGTCAATAGAAATAAGATTAGAACAGAGTAAATTTAAAGACAAGAAAGGTGCCGGAAAATGGTATGCACGTACAGTCAGTACAGGTGTTGCTACAACTGACAACCTTGCAGACTCTATTCAGGAAAACACTTCTTTCTCACGTGGTGATGTGCGAGGACTCGTCATCGCCCTGGTAGATGAAATTTCTTATCGTCTTCGTCAAGGAGAAACGGTGGTACTCGAAGGGCTGGGACGCTTTCACCTTACCGTTGAAAGCGAACCTGTTGACAATCCCGACGATTTTGATATCAAAAAAACACATAAAGAATGTGAAGTGTCGCTTTTGTTCCTACCAGTACACGTAATGCTCGCACTGGAAAGAAGAATCAAACGCTTGCCTATGGTGCACGTGTGGAGTGGGCAGAGCCTGAATATGATGACGAAGACGATGATTAACCCCCTTCTATAAAATGTGTTGGGGTTAACTTGCATTTTTATAAGATTTCTCTTGGCTTTATGTATAAAGTCAAGAGTTTTTGTTTTCTCCAGTGATAAAGGAATTAGGCAGAAGCTTCTTATACTTTTTGGATATTCGTCTTTCGTTTATGTAGATAATAAGCAAACTGAAAGATGATATCTCATCATTTAGTCCCCAAAAATATTTAACATTCCCTCTTTATTGTTTTTTTGTTTTCGTAAGATTTGTACTGTTTTTTTCTTTGATGTTAAAAAGTATTTTGTATATATTTGCACTCGGAAATAAAGTACTTTCTCTATACATACAGATTGAATAGAGTGTATATGAGGTTAGAATTCGTTTATCGCGGATATAATAAGGAACTTAAAACTATTAGGGATAATACTCTAAAAAAATCGTTTTATAAAAGGACATTTTTCAAATTTAGTTATTCTGTTAATCAGAAATAATAAGCTGATAGGTTTTTATAACCATTCTTTTTTTGTAAGATGTCCTCACTCTAAATAAACTTATTTTTTTAACATAACAATTATTAGAAATGAAAAAAACTTTTACTTTTTAGTATGTGCTGCAGTTATGAGTCTTTCAGCTTCAGCGCAGGCAGGTGATAAGGCACTTGGTGCACAGCTCGTATTTGGTTCTGAGATAAACAGCATCGGTGTTGGTGTTAAAGGGCAGTACAATTTCACCGACCAGATTAGAGGCGAGGCTTCTTTTGACTACTTCTTTAAGAACAAGGGATGGTCAATGTGGGACATTAACGCAAATGCTCATTATCTCTTTGATGTAGCAGACAAGTTTAAGGTATATCCTCTCGCAGGTATTGGTTATACACAGGTGTCATATAGTCAAGATTATTCTGCCCTTGTTCCTGGTGCAGAAGTTAGTGCTTCAAACGGTCGTATCAGCGTGAACCTTGGTGGTGGTGCAGAGTATGCACTTACAGACAACCTAAATTTAAATGCTGAGTTGAAGTATCAGATTATTAGTAACTACAACCAGTTGGTACTTGGTGTAGGTGTAGCTTACAAGTTCTAAATAAATAAAGGCAGGTCCTAAAGGGTCCGTGTTAGACTATAGCCTCTTGGCTAAGGTCAACGGATGAGCTTTTAGGACCTGTCTGTTTTGTTTAAGATAAACGATAGTAGTGGTTTTTCTTACTCATAGAGGGGTAAGTTTTTATGCTTTTGGCTTTTCTATAGCAATATAGACATTTGAAAGATATAGTCCTTTATCTTTATATTGCCAATAGAATACTTTTTTGTAGGATTTTGCTGAGTATGTTGGAGGTAGTATAGCTTTCTTCATTTTCCATTCTCGTCTTGGAAAGGATGATGAAAGGAGGCGTCCCATTTGTCCATTGTTCCTAAACTTAATGTGTCTGGAATAAAAAGGTTTACGTCTATTTTTCAGGGCAAAAACCAATGTAAACGAATATACGATAGTCTGTACTCCTGATATATTCAATACAGCTTTCAGCTATAAGAAAGCCCTTCTTTATCCATTCTTTTTGGACATCTCAGTTTTGAGCAGTCTGTAATGTGGCGGTCGGTAGTGTGAACATCAGCTGTCTGAAAAACAGTCTATCCACTCCTGAAGGCGGGGCAGTAGATATTTAGTGGGGATAGGCATATATTTTGGCAAGCCTAAAAAGAAAGAAACTTTTATCTACAACTCCTCTTAAGTTAGCCCTAAATAGTTTTTATTTTTTTGCATTGAAGGATTCGGCAGCAGCGTTTGTAGATCTGTTAATATAGAAGTTAAGTATGTCTTCGTAATGCTCGTAGAAAGTTGCAGCAATGACATTAAAGGAATGAAAAGCCAGCTTCTGCGACATTATTATACCATTTTGCCAATGATAGTCTGGCTGCATCTTTGATAGTATTCTTAGCAAAAAAATCATTCTTAGCGAATGTGATAAACCGTAAGCCTTCTTAATGTCAGGATATTCTCTGAACAGTATTTTTGGCTCTTAGCTTCTGTTCATCAGTCCATTTCTCTGATGATTTGAACAACAGATACCTACTTCTTACCAGCAGTTCACTACGTGTATCTCCATTTTCAAAAAGTCAATGGTTGATACGCTATCTTTTTCTAACTTCGCATTCTCTTTCTCGTCATTTGCTTGCTGTAAAGCTGCCCAGCGATACTCTATTCTCATCTGTTGCACGGCATCACTTGCAAGTTTCTGTATATGAAAGCGATCAATCACTCGTTTAGCCTTTGGAAAACAATGCCTTACAATCTTACGCATACTATCGGACAAGTCCAAGGTGACCTCTTCTACGGCTTCCCGTTTCTTTTTCATCTATCTTATCCAATACCTTGCAGACATCCAAGGATTTGGTTCCAGCAACAATGGCTACAAGACATCCTTGCTTGCCGTGTTTGTCCCTATTAGTGATAATCGTATAGAGTTCACCATTGGACAAGGATGTCTCGTCTATTGCTATATTCTTACCAATATTATCCTCAAAGAGAAGCCACTTCTGAGCATGAGACACCTGATCCCAAGACCTGTAACCACTTAATGTTTCCTTGTATTGTTTCTCAAAACTACGTCCATTGATATGAAAGAATTCCTCAAGCGTACGGCAGGTCACTGGGGATGTCTCCATACGTTTCTTTTAAAAAGCTCCGAACTCTTTGGAATAACGAGTACCGGAGGCTGTAATGTCTATCTGCAAGGGAAGAGAGAAACTCTTACCTGTACGAATATCTATCCAGCGAGCGTCGACGAAGAACCAAAAATAACCTTATGGTCACGAATCGGAAAGTCCGTCACCTCGACAGCTTCCATAAAGCCTTTTGATTCAAAATGAAAATCATCGGAAAGTTCTTTCTCCATCTTCTCATCAAGATAAATACGTAACAATGAAGTATCAGACTCTATCTTAACAATAGAGAAATAATGTAATACATCACTGGGTAAAACGAATTCGGCTAACTGATATAGATATTTTTCTTCCATGATACAAAGGAAAAGAAAAAAATATATTAATTAAGAAAAATTTCCCCACCTTTTTTTCTACTGAGCCCTGAAGGCTTTGTTTTATATACCATCTCGGATTGAATTAGGTTTTATAAAAGAAAGAACCAGATAATTAATTATAATCATCTGGATGCTTTTCTGTGCGCCTAACAGGACTCGAACCTGCACAACGTGAGTTACTAGATCCTAAGTCTAGCGCGTCTACCAATTCCGCCACAGGCGCATAACGAGTGCAAAGATACTGAATGTTTTTGGATATAACCAAATATTTGGGAATATCTTTTTCTGTTATCCACGCACCGCATATTAATTTTACAAAAAACATTACTATTTTTGACAATAGACCATAATATTGTATCTTTGTGAACATTATTTGGCAGTATTAATAAGACATCGTTTTGAACTCTAAATGTTGCTGAGAATAACGAAAAGAGAGAAGCGGACTTATATATCTCCAACTATGACTTGAATAATATTTATCATTAATCCAACTAACAACTGAAAATGAGAAAGACTTTATTAGCAGTTTTATGTATGGGAGCGATGTATGCATCAGCTTCCGTCTTCTATAATGGTGTAGCTAAGACTACCATAGTAACAAACAAGAAGACAATATCCGTCAAGGCTACTCCTACTAACAAGAAATTGAGTAAGGATGAACGTGCAGCTATTTCGCTCATTACAACGATGTACAACACAACAAGCTATGAGAACACCTCATACCTAAAAGCGTCATTGTACGAAGAAGTTACTAAAAGTATTGAGGGATGCGTATGAATATGACCCAGTTCCAGATGCATACGCTGTCTGGCTGTTCCGTTCGGGAGTTCAAGATGGACCGACAGACGAGCACAAGGTTTTGCGAGTTGTAAGCCTTGGCAACAATTGGTATCAATACACCTTCTTAGACATGGGAATAAAAATGTACCAATAAAATAAAGGTTATTAAAGTTGGCAATAAACTCCTATTTGACGAGATAAAGCAAGGTAAAATTTAGTCTCAGGACTTCTTCTAATCCTTTCCAGTCCCTCTTTAATTAGAGGGATTGAGATTAGGAGAAGTATTTATTAACTTTCTTGCAAACTCTATAATCGTATCCTTATTTCGTAAAAAGGTCCTCTGAAGTAAGAGAAACCTTATAATCTGGTTCAATGCCAAACTCTGTCATGCGCTTATCACGATCGTACATCGGACATGCAGAGAAACGCACTGACCAGCCATTAGGGAGTTCAGAGGAGAAAGGCATACCGGCTCCGCCACCTGTGCGATCGCCCACAACAATAACATTCGGGCAACATTTCATAAAAGTTAACAAACTCATTAGCAGCAGAAAAAGACACTACGATCTCGTTAAGACCACAACAGACTTCTGCCAGCGAACACCCTTCCCGGGTTTGAGATACAATGATTGTAACGAAGAGAAATCGTTATGTCCTTTTCCCGTCTTATGCTGCATATAACCAACAAGTAATTCCTTGTTCGTGAAGCGAGATGCCAACATTTCGGCACTTGTAATATTACCTCCTCCGTTATTACGTACGTCAACAATCAGTCCATTGCATAGTTGTAAATGAAGAAGAATTTCATCCAAATTGCCTTCACCAATAGCTTTCTGGAATGTTTCGCATCGAATATAACCGACATTATCATCCAAAACCGTATAATCTAAACCACTTGCAATGAGATAATCGGTCCTTAAATAATGTCGTTGTAGTGAGTCAGAATAATTCTTTGGGTAATTCTCATGCCATGACCAATAGCGTCCTATATTAAAAAGAGGTATACAAATTCACGTGTCCATCTTTTTAGTTCTGAAAGCATATTAGCCATTACTTCAAACTGTTGCTTTGACGTCATAGAGTTGTCGAACTGACGTGCATAGCGGCTGTGCACCTCCTGCCAGTCTATTCCTTCTGAGAAAAGAAGCAATAATGCTCATCAAGTATTCTCCATAAAAGCCTCAAAAATTTCCTTGTGGACTATCAGGCAACTGTTCATTGGTAACACAACCTGTCATAGTACTGAACATAATCAGTGCTGAAACAAACAAGTATAGCAAGGGTTGACATAACTTTCTCATGGAATGAACTTATTGATTGAAAACTTACGAACGACACCCACCACGAAGAGGTTACTCCACACGTGCTGACGAAGTTGATTGACCTTTTGCTTGTTGATAATCACCAAGATAACCAACACGCAAGGTCGTATGACAGAACGTAACGTCGACCGTAAACAAATGACGGAGCGACGGAACAGACAACGGATTTGTGACAACAAGATTATGATCATAGTTACCACGAGTAAAAATCTCAAAATAACTCTGTCCGTAATTGGGCGAGAACATTAATCCAAGTAGTGGTGTCTGCACCTCATAACGCAATTGAAAAGGAATCCTTAAAAGACGAAAACGATAAGCTGCAACAGCATTTGATGCAATATTCAGCTGTACATAAGCCTGTGCAGGATTGTTAGAATTAGTCAAATGATAGAGAAAACCAATTCGAGAGTCAATTCCACCACCTACTTTTAGAACTAATTCACTCTTGTTGAACTTCCACTTCCCCACACCATATTGCCAATTATACTGAATGTTATAAAAGCCACCTAACTCGTTATTACTCCCTTTTTGATTATGTGTCGAGAATAGTTGCACTTGGTGTAGAAGTTCTCTTGAAAGCTTACCCCCATTCTCACGTACTGAATGAACAATATAACGCAACTCAGTACCCTTATGTTCTTCGGGTGATAAATAGGTGTCGAGCGTGTTTACCGCACCTATTCCCAACATCTGGCTATTAGTAATTATCTTTTTACTACGCAGGGTGTCCTGTGCGATAACAGCTGTCGATAACGCAAAAAGGCTGACTGCTGAAATTAAAACACGGCTAAACAAGGACCTCATTAAGTTCATAGGCATAATTTGAAAATATCAATATGAGCGTATACTGAACAGTTGATGATAGCAACTCTTTATCTCACTACATACTAAGAATTTAGAATAAAAATTTGAGCGGAGGGATGTCCTAATGATACATCCCTCCTCTACTTCTTATTCGTTATATATCCTATTCATTATCGAAGAGACTCAACTGACCAGTAATTTCATCAATTACTTGCTGTTGGGATTTACCTGCATCTGGATCAAGGTTTTCCTCCTTTTGCCACGTCTGTCGACTTCTCTTTCTGCACGTCATCCTCATTAGAGCCATCCTCGCCTTTTCTCCTCTTCTTGGAAACGTGTTGGTTCTAATTCTTCAATCTTATCAACCACCCATGTTGTCAATCGCTTACCCTTTGCCTTAAATCCTTTCACACCAACAAATTGTTCAGCATCGACCTCCTCAGTACCTCGTGCAGCATCTACACCACCATAGCTAATCTGTATACGAGGGAACACCACATCTGTCAAGACTACCATCTTTGACTCTGGATTATCTCCTATGAAGTTTTGATGACGCTTACTTGCTTCCATCTGGAATCGTTTTAAGTACGGATAGCCTTGATTATCAGCATCAAAAACAACAGCAGTCCACACCTTGTCAGCATCAAATTTCTCAATGCGAAGAATGTTCTCTTCATAATGATTAGAAGCATCAAAGTTAGTAATATAGAACTCGCCATTCTTTAATATCACGAGGATATTATCTTGATCTGAAAACTCTCCGATATAATAACCATGTTCCTCGTAGTTGATACGATTGACATCTGGGTCGAACCACACCTTACGTCCACCCAAAGTAGAGTGTCCATGACTCTTCAATGAAATGCGATGAATACTCTCCTTCGTCAGCAGATTACCTTTTGCAGCACGTCCCTTAATCAGAATACCAGCAAAGTCACGCTCCATAAAGATGTTTTTGCTTCTTCTTATCTGACTTCGGATCAAGCGTTATCTTAATCAACTCAGCCTCACCATTAGGATTGGCTGTAAAAATAATTAATCTTAGAACCAGCAGTACCAAGAGTAACATCATATTCCTTGTCACGTGTGACAGATGTCACGTTGAAGCGTTTGATATAATAAGGTCCTGTCTTTCCGTCACGATAAACCACATTATAAATTGTTCGTTTATCATTCTTCTTAAACACTTGTACGTGGAGAACACCCTTACCCACAAACACCTTGTCGGCAATTCGAATAACCTTATACTTTCCGTCACGATAGAAAATAATTACATCATCGAGGTCTGAACAATTCTGAACAAACTCTGCCTTCTTAAGACCTGTACCGATGAAACCTTCCTGACGGTCGATATATAACTTTTCGTTGGCATCTACCACCTTAGCAGCAACAATCGTGTCGAAACTCTTAATCTCTGTACGACGTGGATGGTCGCTTCCGTACTTCTCTTTCAGGTGTGTGAACCACTCGATAGTGACGCGAACCATCTCGCTAAGGTCCTTGTCGATCTCGGCAATCTCAGTCTTTATCTTCTGGATAAGTTCATCAGCCTTGTCCTTGTTGAACTTCTAGGATGCGCTGCATCTTGATTTCCAAAAAGTCGGATGATGTCGTCACGTGTCACCTCACGGATAAAGGTCTTCTTGTAAGGTTCAAGTTTAGAGTCGACGAAAACAACAACCTCGTCAATATCCTTAGCCGTTTCGAATTTGCGCTCCTTATAGATGCGCTCCTCAATGAAGATACGTTCCAGAGAGTTATAGAACAACTGTTCCTCCAATTCATGCTTGCGTATCTCTAACTCTAACTTCAATAAAGCCTTCGTATGTTCGGCAGAATTGCGTAATACATCAGACACAGTGAGGAACTCCGCTTGTTATCCCCGGATGACACAACAGTTTGGCGAAATGTTTATCTCGCAATCAGTGAAAGCATAGAGGGCATCAATAGTCTTATCGCTTGACGTTCCCGGTGTGAGATGAAGTTGAATCTCGACCTCCGAAGCTGTCATATCTTCTACTCGACGTATCTTCAACTTACCCTTCTCAACAGCCTTAGTAATGGACTCTTGGAGTGTGTTGGCAGTCTTTGTGAAAGGTACCTCACGGATGACGAGGGTCTTATTATCAAGCTTCTCTACTTTTGCACGCACCTTCAACACACCGCCTCGCTGACCATCATTATACTTCGATACATCAATACTACCACCTGTTGGGAAGTCTGGATAAAGATGGAATTCCTCACCACGCAGATAGTTGATAGCTGCATCGCAGATGTCGTTGAGATTGTGTGGAAGTATCTTGGATGACAAGCCAACAGCAATACCCTCAGCACCCTGTGCCAGAAGCAATGGGAACTTTACGGGAAGCGTAATCGGCTCTTTGTTTCTGCCGTCGTATGAAAGTTGCCATTCTGTTGTCTTAGGATTAAAAAACCGTCTCCAAGGCAAACTTTGACAAACGCGCCTCGATGTAGCGTGGCGCAGCAGCACGGTCGCCAGTGAGGATATTTCCCCAGTTACCTTGCATATCAATGAGCAAGTCTTTCTGCCCCATCTGTACCAAAGCATCACCGATAGACGCATCGCCATGAGGGTGGAACTGCATTGTGTGACCTACAATATTCGCAACCTTGTTGTATCGCCCATCATCCATTCGTTTCATAGAATGGAGTATACGGCGTTGCACAGGTTTCAGGCCATCCTCAATATGAGGTACAGCACGCTCAAAGGATTACGTAGCTGGCATAATCCAAAAACCAGTTTTTTTATACATGCCAGAGAGGTGATGCACAGCAGAGGCATCAAATCTATCGGCAGGTTTATAATCAGAATGGGAATCCTGCTCTTGAGTTTCTTCCTCAAGAGTAAGTCCATCCAAGTCTTTTATCTCGTCATCCATATAATTCTTGTTTTTATCACTTAAAGTAGTGAGCTTCATAAGACTGCAAATATACAAAAAAATATAAACAGACAAATTATACCTTATTCAAGTGTAGGATCTGAGTATCATTCTGCAACCTACTCTTGTTTCACTTGCACCATAGCATTTTTTTCAAGTCAAATCGGTTGTTATGATCCGAACAGATAAGTCTCCTTTATGATTGAGTCAGCCTCCGCACCAATAGTGCGAAGGCTTAACACCATTCGTGTTGGGCATCAATATGCTTGTTAAAAAAATACAAGAAAACCTCATGATTGTTAGCATAATACTGTATTCTAAGACATTGTTTACGAGTGAGTATAACATCAACCAAATCGAAAGATTGCCTCATGATTAATCGATTTGGGCGAAAGTTTCGCAGTAAACCTATTCTTATTCGACTAAAAAGCGTAACTTTGCGACAAAAAAATTAAAGGTATAAATAGATTATTATGGCACAAGAGGATGTTTTCAAGAAGATTGTGAGCCATTGCAAAGAGTATGGCTTCGTCTTCCCAAGTAGTGATATTTATGATGGTTTAGCAGCTGTTTATGACTATGGTCAGAACGGAGTCGAACTGAAAAACAACATCAAACAGTATTGGTGGCAGTCAATGGTACTGCTGCACAACAATATTGTTGGTATCGATGCCTCTATCTTTATGCACCCAACAGTGTGGAAAGCCAGTGGTCACGTTGATGCTTTCAATGATCCATTGATTGACAACCGCGATTCTAAGAAACGTTATCGTGCTGACAATCTCATTGAGGACCAGATTGGTAAGTACGAGGAGAAGATAGAGAAGGAAGTGGCTAAGGCTGCTAAGAAGTTTGGCGACTCTTTCGACGAAGCAAAAATTCCGTGAAACCAATCCACGTGTACTTGACAATCAGAAGAAGCGTGATGATCTTCAAGCTCGTTACGCTGAGGCTATGCAAGGACCAGACTTGGAGGCTTTGAAGCAGATTATTCTTGACGAGGGTATCGTTGACCCTATCAGCGGTACAACTAACTGGACAGACGTTCGTCAGTTCAACCTTATGTTCTCTACTGAGATGGGTGCTTCTGCTGAGGCTGCAAGTAAGATTTATCTCCGCCCGAGACAGCACAGGGGTATCTTCGTAAACTTCCTCAATGTTCAGAAGACTGGTCGTATGAAATTGCCATTCGGTATCTGTCAGATTGGTAAGGCCTTCCGTAACGAAATTGTTGCACGTCAGTTTGTCTTCCGCATGCGTGAATTCGAACAGATGGAGATGCAATTCTTCTGTCAGCCGGGAACCGAGATGAAGTGGTTTGAGTACTGGAAGAAGCATCGTTTGGCATGGCACGAGGGACTTGGTATGGGTAACGAGAATTATCGATACCACGACCACGAGAAGTTAGCTCACTATGCTAACGCTGCAACCGACATCGAGTTCCACATGCCATTCGGCTTCAAGGAGGTTGAGGGTATTCACTCACGTACCGACTTCGACCTTTCTCAGCATGAGAAGTACTCTGGCCGTCAGGTGAAGTATTTCGATCCTGAGCGTAATGAGAACTATACTCCATACGTAGTAGAAACCTCTATCGGTGTCGACCGTATGTTCCTTTCTGTTATGTGTCACAGCTATACAGAGGAGGCTTTAGAGAATGGTTCAAGCCGTGTAGTTCTGAAGTTGCCAGAGCCATTAGCACCTGTAAAGTGTGCGGTTCTTCCTTTAGTTAACAAAGATGGTTTACCAGAGAAAGCACAGGAGATTGTGAACAGCCTTAAATTCCACTTCAATACACACATGGAGGCTAAGGATTCTATCGGTAAGCGTTATCGTCGTCAGGATGCTATTGGTACTCCTTTCTGTGTGACAGTTGATGGTGACACTCTGACTGACAACACAGTTACACTGCGTTATCGTGACTCTATGAAGCAGGAGCGTGTACCAGTTGAGAAGCTACGTGAGATTATCGAAGACCGCGTTTCTATCACAGCTCTGTTGAAGAAGATTGATATTGACTAATACAAAGAAGGGATAATAGAGTCGAGGTTTAACGCTTATAGACTATAAAAAGTTTTTCTATAAGATGGTCATACTCCTACCCTACTATCCCTTTTCTATTCAAATAAAAGACTATGACAAAGAGAATTAAAAACCTTACTCGTCGTGTAGCAAGCCTCATCTGCATAGGTGGAATGATACTTTCTGCCGCCCTCCTTACCTCTTGCTCAGAGAAGGACAATACTGTTGAGGAATATGCTAATTGGCAATCGAAGAATGACACTTATTGGAACAACCTCTACACCACTACTCAGCAGAAAAATCAAGAATGGTGATACTTCTTGGAAGATAATACTTAATTATACTTTTCCAAAACCAGAAGCAGACTTCTGGTAATGCGCTGACTTACAGCCCAGAGAATTATATCATTGCGCATGTGGAAGAGGCTGGTAATGGAACAACAAGTCCATTATATACTGACGATGTGTCAATGCACTACATGGGTCGACTGATACCCTCAACAACTTATACATCAGGCCTTATCTTTGATAAGTCATGGTCAAGCAATACCTTTAATGCAAAGACCTCAATTCCTAATCACAGCAGCATTGGACTTAAATATGACGATAAGGGTAAACCAACAAGTCTTGTAGATGGTTTTACCACAGCCTTAATGTCAATGCACAAAGGTGACCATTGGACCGTCTACATTCCTTATCAGTTGGGTTATGGTTCTGCATCTGCGGGTTCAGTACCTGCCTATTCAACCCTTATCTTCGACCTTCGCCTAGTAGACTTTGGTCACGCAGGTACGCAATTGAAGGATGCATAATTAAAACCTACTCTTTCTATAAGAATGTTATGAAGATTGTAAACTTCCAAGGAGGCTTGGGCAATCAGCTATTCATATATGTTTTTAGCCAATACCTATCACGGCTCTACCCACAAGAACATATTTATGGCTCGTATTGGTCTCGTTCTTTATATGTTCATTCCGACTTTCAGTTGGATAAAATATTCGACCTAAAGCTCCCATCTCATAACGTTATTACAGATAGTATTAGCAAGATAGCAAAGTTTCTTGAGCGTCTTCATCTCATTCCTATGGAAGAAACATCAAAGAGTATATTTTATGATGGTTTTTGGTTGGATAAAAAAGTATTGGGAAGGGGTAAATTTATTAGATATGCTCCGCTTTCGTGACTTCACCCTCTCTACTGAGGCCAATGCTATCTTATGCATGATAGAGAAAAGTAATGCCGTTTCTGTCCACATTCGACGAGGAGATTATCAGTCAAAAGAACATATTAATAAATTTGGCGTCTTTTGTCCACTCTCCTATTATTACATAGCTATCAAACGTATCAGACAACAAGAAAAATAATCCTGTTTTTGTCTTCTCCGATGATATAACATGGGTAAAGGAAAAATATGGATATTCCCAATGCAATTTACGTTGATTGTAATCATGGGAATAATAGCTGGATAGACTTGTTTCTCATGACAAAAATGCCAACATAATATAATTGCAAATAGTACTTTTTCCTTTTGAGCGGGTATGCTCAATACGAATCTTGATAAAGTCGTTATATATCCACAACGATGGTTTTTACTGGGCCACACGGATATATTCCCAGATGCATGGTTGCCAATATCAGAAGAGGAATTAAAAGACTCTATCGTAAATACATATAATAATAAAACTTATAAGTAAGAACGTATATTACTTTACTTGTTTTATAATATTTGAAACTGGCAGATTAACTTAACTGTTTTATTTCTCTACTATTAGAATTTTTTTGTTTTTTTATATTAAAAATTCATTGATTTTGTATCTTCGTAAATCTTTTTCCGAACACCTACTTGATAAAATTCGTAGTGGCGAAATAATGAGCAGGAATGAGAAATTTAACCTCATTATCCAACTCAGTATGCCCTCTATCTTGGCACAGGTAACAACGGTTCTGATGTTTTTATATCGATGCGGGAATGGTGGGTTCGCTCGGTGCGGAACCATCTGCGGCTATTGGCCTTGTTGAACCTGCAACATGGCTCTTCTTCACTTTGGGTGAATGCGGTAACGATGGGATTTTTCTGTACAAATTGCACATTTCATTGGTGCGAACGACTTTGCAAAAAGCACGTGCAGTAATGCGTCATGGCTATATTTTTGGTCTATGTTTCTCGTTACTTCTACTATCTGTCACGATACTTATTGCCCCTATCTTCCAATCTGGTTAGGTGGCGGTGCTGATATTCAACAGGATGCTACGGCATATTTCCTTATATTCTGTTTTATCACACCTTTCCACCTCATCGAATACATGTCAGCAGCTATACTAAAAGTATCAGGCGATATGCGGCGTCCGAGTTTTATGGCAATATTGATGTGTGTATTGGATGTCGTTTTCAACTATTTCTTTATTTTCCCGACACGTACCGTCTCTTTCTTTGACATGGATATGACGATGCCCGGTTTTGGATTAGGAGCCTCAGGAGCAGCACTTGGAAGTCTCCTCTCCTTCGTCTGCGTCGCTATTCCGTTGGCTTATTATGCTATATTTCGTAGTCCTATTCTGGCTTGGAAACAGGATGTTGAACGATTTGTGTGGCGTTGGCAATATATTTGGAATGCAATGAAGATTGGTGCGCCAATGGCGTTGCAATATCTTCTGATGAATGGCGCACAACTGGTTTCGACAATGATCGTAGCTCCCTTAGGCAATATTGCTATCGCGGCGCATTCATTTGCTATTACAGCAGAAAGCCTATGCTATATGCCAGGTCATGGTATCAGCGAAGCTGCAACCACATTGATAGGACAGAGCGTAGGTGCCGACCGAAAAGACCTTCATCGAAGCTTCGCTTGGATGACAGTCATGCTCGGTATGATTGTCATGGCATTCATGGGTATCATCATGTACATTTTCGCACCAAAAATGATTGGTTTACTATCGCCCGTAGCTGAAATACAATCCTTAGGAGCATCTGTTCTTCGCATCGAAGCCTTTTGCCGAACCCTTCTTTGCTGCTGCAATCGTTGCTTACAGCGTCTGCATAGGAGCAGGCGACACACTTAAACCTTCCATGATTAACTTAGGTAGTATGTGGCTCGTTCGTCTTACCTTAGCCTATGCTCTCGCCTCTCATTACGGTCTGCGTGGCGTATGGTTTGCTATGGCCATCGAACTTTCGCTCCGTGGAATTATGTTCTTACTCTATCTTTTTCAAACGTCTGAAAAAAACTTGAACAACACAACAATCATAACTTTACAGCTCATTTATTTTACAAAAACATTAACAAATTAGCACAAAAGTTTAGGATTATCATTTTTTATTTATATCTTTGCACAGCATGTTACTTAGTACTCTTTTAATTAGCAAGATTAATAAGTAAACTTCGTAACATGCCTAAGTTTAGAGCAACAATATGTTGCCCGTCACTTAAAATAATAATAAAAATATTGTGAAATTAAAGGTTTTATGATTATGAGGAAACTTTTACTAATGTTATCTCTGTTTGTGTCTTTGTTTACATTTGCACAAACTAATGGTGAAAATGAAAAATTGTCACTTCTACGGCAGTAGGGCAAGATTTTACGTTTCGTGTGACCCAAACAAATGAAAAACAACAAGGTGTTTGTAGATTGGGGGCGACGGAAAGAAACAAGAAGCCACCTTAGAAGGATGGAGCAGTAACAAAAAGGTTACAGGAAAAATTATTGAAAGATACGATTATTGTCTGCAGGACTTCACCGCTATTGAAGTTTCCTATGCTAATGCTACGTATCTTGCAGTTAAAAAATCAACCTAATTTGACACAGATAGAAGCAAAGCACAACACTCTGAACTACTAGTGGACTCTGACCTTTCTGGTGCGCCTAATCTTGTTTTACTGGACCTTAGCTATAACGACATCACACGATTAGACTTGCGTGGATTTAACAAGATGAGCACCTTCACAGCCAATCATAATCCCAGACTGGCTACGGTTTTATTCCCCGAAGGTAGCTCGGAATTACAAAACATTGATATATCTGACGCAGACATAACACACTTCTATCCTGTTAGCCTTCCCTAAACTACGCTATCTTAATCTTGCAAATGGTAGTTTAACGGAACTTGAACTGGATAGTAATTACCCTGAATTGTGCGACATAAACATCACTGGTAATATAGGTATTACATCTATTGATGTTACAAAAACAAAACAAACTGGAGAAACTCTACATAAATGGAACAAAAGATAACAGAACTTAATCTTGTTAATAATCCAGAGCTAATCCTGCTTGATGCAACCAAAACGGATATCGAAAAACTTGATTTAACTAATAATAATAAGATTACAACTCTCGAACTTAGTGACACAAAGCTATCTCACCTTAACGTCTCTAACCTCTCGTATCTTCAAACCATTAATATTAATAACACCAAGATACAATATATGGACCTATCAAATCAGCGTTTCCCTACGTAATGTAAGCGTACGTAACACTGGCATAGGCTTCCTTGATATGCATGGTGCCATCGGTACAAACCGACTTAACATGCTTGATATGAGAGATTGTAAGAACACTACTCCTCAATCACTTAACTTCACCTTCAAAGCTATGCCCTCACACACGGGTTCTTCTAATCGCACAAATGTCTTCTTAGCAGGTTCAAACTATGAACACGCCAAGACAGATTTATTAGAAGATGGATCAGACAACAGCTATAAATTGGATGTTCATGGTGATGGTACTGCCTCTATGGACTCTGTATCTATTACTATGCAACCAGCTGAAAATGGTATTAGTTATACACTGAGTCAGGTTCCTGACGACGGCTATTATGCATCTTATATACCTGTCACCAAGAAGGTTCTTCCTGGTTTCCCTATAAAACTCGATGCTACTATCCCTAATGGAACAAGACTTGTTGGTGTAGAGGTTAATGGAAAGTTGATAACCAACAACATCTTCGTTGTTTCAGAAAATGCTGTTATCAAGCCTGTCTTTGACACATCAGCCGACAACGATTACCTTAAATTGACTGTTCCATCAGGAGCTGAGCAACAGTATTTCCTTTCTGTTGATGGTGAAGATAAGGAGATAACTATAGACTGGGGAAATGGAGAAACTGAAAAGGTTGTGGTTAAAACAACTCCTACAACTATTACAGGACAAACCTTTGGAAGAACAGTCACAATATATGGTGCTATCACCGGAGCAGACTTCTCAAGCTACCCAGGTGTTGGGGTGGACAACAAAATAACATCTGTTGACTTAAGCCACAACAATCACTTGCGTTCTCTATCAACATATATGAATTCTGTATCAGAACTTGATGTTACAAGACTATTAGACCTTGAAACACTCGATTGTGCATATTCTGACCTTACACAACTTAACGTTAGCAAAAAAATTCAAAAACTTGTTGACTTGCGTGCTTATGGTAACCAAATTGAGCATATAGATGTTACTGGGGCTATTGATTTTAACCCACCTTGATGTAAAGAACAACTGGTTACAAAACATAGACCTCAGCCATAACAAGAAACTTGTCTACCTGAACATTGATGGTAATGAAATCAAAACCATTGATGTGAAAGACATGTCTAACTTGGAAGAACTATATGTATCAAAGAATAAGCTCAGCAGTCTTGATGTTAGCAAGAATCCTGCATTAAAAACATTACAGATTTCTAACAACGCTATTAGTTCATTAGACCTTAAGAACAATCCTCTTCTGGTTACACTTACAGTTGATGGCAACAAGCTGGAAGGATTAGACCTCACAGGGCATAATTACCTAACGTACTTGAATGTAGGTGGTAACAAATGGGATGCATGTACTTTGAATGCACTCTATTATAGTCTTTCAAATTATCCTCAACTTCCAAATGGAAAAAGAAAAACGTGGAAACACACTCTACGTACGTGGCGAAAAAGCTGAATTTTTATAACGATGCTGAACATGCCGAATCATCTATTGCTAAGAAGAAGGGATGGACTATTGACTATGAAGGTGATGGTACGGGTTGCAACATGGCTTACATAACCATACAGACTCCCGAAAATGGAACGCTAAAAGTATTTACAGCAGATGGTATTGAAGTACAAACTGGTACAAGAGTAGCCAAGAACAGCAACCTTACAATGATTGCAACTCCTGCTTCTGGATACAAACTTTCTACAATATTGATTGATGATGAGGAAGTTAATAATACCACCCTTAAAGTTGCTTCTTCTGTAACTATTGGAGCAGAGTTTATCCCTTCTACAGGAATAGATACACCTACCGAAGAACCATTTACACTCTCTGGCAGCAAGAACGCTCTCACCATTACCACAGCCGAACCTGTACAATTCCATGTCTACTCTGTAAATGGTAAACTTGTATTTGCTGGCACTGTTAACAATAGTAAGACGATTGCATTACAATCTGGCAACTACATTATTAAAAACAAAGGGACTTGCTAAAACAGTTGCAATCAAATAAACAACTATTTGAAACATAAACAAGAATAATAAAACCTCAAAAAGTCCTTGTTAGACTTTTTGAGGTTTTTAACTAAATATTTGGCTTTTTGCTTGCAAGAATAAAAAAACTTTCTTTTACCTTTTGCACTCGCCTTACAAAAAGTAAGGGGCGTTTAGCTCAGCTGGTTTAGAGCATCTGCCTTACAAGCAGAGGGTCGGCGGTTCGAATCCGTCAACGCCCACCTTAAACACTTAAAGATGATGACGACTTTACAACAATGTTGTGAAGTCTTTTTTTATTATATAACGTTCTATATTTCACTATTACATATAAACCTTCATTCTTTTTATTTTATTATTATTATTATTTACGTTATTAATGATTTTATTCTTATATTTGCACCATATTAATTAATATCATTATGACTCTTGACACATTAACAGCCGTATCGCCTATCGATGGACGCTATAGAAGCAAAACAGAATGTCTTGCTGACTATTTTTCAGAGTATGCATTGATTCGTTATCGTATTCGTGTGGAAATTGAATATTTCATCACACTTTGTGAATTACCCTTACCACAATTAGAGAAATTCGACAGAACTTTTTGAGCAATTACGTGACATCTATCGTAACTTCAACGAGACGCTCGGCTGCACGTGTAAAGGAAATCGAAAAGACAACTAATCACGATGTTAAGGCGGTTGAATACTTTATTAAAGAAGAGTTTGACAAGATTGGAGGACTTGACGACTACAAAGAGTTCATCCACTTCGGACTAACCTCACAAGACATCAACAACACGAGCGTCCCTTTGTCTGTAAAAGAAGCACTCGAAGAGGTGTTCTATCCACAAGTTGAAGAACTAATTGCACAATTAAAGGAATACGCCGAAGAATGGAAAGATGTTCCGATGTTGGCAAAAAACCCACGGACAACCAGCTTCACCTACCCGACTGGGCAAAGAAGTAGAGGTCTACGTCTATCGTCTAAGCGAGCAACTCGCAACACTACGCAACTGTAAGATGACTGCTAAATTTGGTGGAGCAACGGGTAATTTTAACGCACATCATGTAGCTTATCCACAATATGATTGGCGCACCTTTGGCAATCGTTTTGTTAGTGAAAAGTTAGGTTTAGAGCGTGAACAATGGACAACACAAATTAGCAACTATGACCACTTAGGGCAGTGTATGCGATGCTATTCGCCGCATCAATACCATCATCATAGACCTTGATCGCGACTTCTGGATGTATATCTCTATGGAATATTTCAAACAGAAAATCAAAAGCAGGCGAAGTCGGTTCAAGTGCTATGCCACACAAAGTAAATCCTATTGACTTTGAAAATAGCGAAGGTAACCTCGGAATGGCAAATGCCATCCTACATTCCTTGCACAAAAAGCTACCCGTAAGTCGCTTGCAACGTGACCTTACAGACTCAACGGTCCTTCGCAACATAGGTGTTCCTGTCGGACATAGTGTCATTTCCATACAGAGTACCTTAAAAGGTCTTCGCAAACTTATTCTTAACGAAGAGAAACTAAGGGAAGACCTTGAAGAGACATGGGCAGTTGTTGCTGAAGCAATCCAAACCATCTTGCGCCGTGAAGCCTATCCACACCCATACGAGGCATTAAAGGCTCTCACACGCACAAATGAGAAGATGACCGAAGAAACTATACACGCTTTCATACAAACACTCAATGTCAGCGACAGTGTGAAAGCAGAACTGATGGCCATCACTCCCTTACAACTATACAGGAATTTAAGTGTTCCGAAAAAGACTAAACAAAAAGTCAACACAAAACACTCCACATAAAAAGAGTTAAGATTTTACTAACATTAAAAAAATAATAAATTAGCCGTGAGGCCAGTAATTTCAAATTAAAAAGTTTAACAATTATGACAGAAGAATTCGAGAACAAAGAAGTTCAATCTGAGCAAAACGAGAATAGCCGCGATGGTTATTCAGCAGCAGCCGAACAAGGCAGCTATCAAAGAGAGTACCGTGGCACAGGACGCACACAGCGTCCACGTATTCATAGCCAGCGCGCTTATAGTAGCGACAGAACCAACAGTAGCGAAGGCGGATTTCGTCCCTGAGGGTTTTTGGTTCTGGCTTGCAGAATGCAGGGACGCCCACAGCAGGGTGGTTATCGTCCACGTCAAAAACAGTTTTGGCGGAGGATATAACAACAGCCGTGGTGGATACCAGAGTCGTCCACAACAGGGTGGCTATCGCCCACGTTACAACAATAACGGTGAGGAAGGCGGTTACCAACCACGCCCACAGAGTGGATACAACAATCGTGGTGGATACCAGAGTCGTCCACAGCAGGGTGGCTATCGCCCACGTTACAACAACGATGAGAATGGCTATCAACCACAGACCTATCGCCCACGTTACAATGCTAATAACGCTACCGAGGGCGAGGAGAATAACAGCTACCAAGCAAATCAAAGCGGCTATCAACCACGTCAGCAGGGGCTATCAACCACGTCAGCAGGGTGCTTATCAGCCACGTGGCGGATACAACAACAATCGTGGTGGATACAACAACCGTAGCGGATACCAGAGTCGTGGTGGATACAACAACCGCAATAGTTACAACAACCGTGGTGGATATAACCAAGGAGGCTATCGTCAGCACAGTGCTGATTATGATCCAAATGCAAAGTATTCACACAAGAAACGTATCGAATACAAGGAGGAGAACTTCGATCCCTAACGAGCCACTCCGCCTAAACAAATATCTTGCAAACGCTGGCGTATGCTCTCGCCGTGAGGCTGACGAATACATCCTTTCTGGTGCAGTAACTGTTAATGGCGAGGTTGTAAAAGAACTTGGCAGCAAGGTACTACGCACTGACGAGGTCTATTTCCAAGAGAAATTGGTTTCATTAGAGAAAAAGGTTTATGTCCTTCTCAACAAAACCAAAAAGATTATGTTACAACCAGTGACGACCCACAGCAGCGCAAGACGGTTATGGACCTCGTGAAAGGTGCTTGTCCTGAGCGCATCTACCCTGTCGGACGCCTTGACCGCAACACAACAGGTGTACTGCTCCTCACAAACGATGGCGACCTCGCATCAAAAACTTACTCATCCTAAGTTCTTGAAGAAGAAGGTTTATCACGTTTTCCTCGACAAGGCTGTTACGGCTAACGACTTGCAGAAGATTTCTGATGGTATCGAATTAGAAGATGGCGAAATCAAGGCTGACGCAATTGAATATGCCTCACCACAAGACTTGACACAGGTTGGTATTGAAAATCCATAGTGGTAAGAATCGTATCGTTCGCCGTATCTTTGAGAGCCTCGGCTACCGTGTTGTAAAACTTGATCGCGTACAGTTTGCTGGTTTGACTAAGAAGAATGTACGTCGTGGCGATTGGCGTTTCCTAACAGAGAAGGAAGTTGACATGCTACGTATGGGTGCATTTGAATAAGAAACTCCTCACAGCCCCTCGAAATATGGGGCTGTGTAAGGATAAATAAAAATCAATCCCAATAGCCTCTTAAAGTCATTCGCAAAAAGAGAACTAATCTTAAAAAGAATTTTAATTGACTTTCTTTCTCATATTTCCTCTTTTTTTAAGTGGATTAGAGAAAGTCTAATTACAATAATAAAGATGAAAAGAACAAAAGTCGTCGATGCGCTTGTTTGCACCGACTTTGGAAAAGATATTAATGTAAAGGGTTGGGTCTCGTTCACACAGAAGCAGCAAGGCTGTTGACTTCATCGCACTCAACGATGGTTCGACAATCAACAACATTCAGGTTGTTGTCGACCCAGCAACAGTTGATGCAGAAACATTAAAAAAACATTACCACTGGTGCCTGTATAAGCGTTATTGGTAAACTCGTTGAAAGTCAAGGTGCAGGACAAACTTCAGAGATTCAGTGTAAGGAGATTGAAATCTATGGTCTTTGCCCAAGCGACTACCCTATGCAGAAGAAGGGACAGAGCTTTGAGTACATGCGTAAGTACGGCCACTTGCGTCTTCGCACTAACACCTTCGGAGCCGTATTCCGTATTCGCCACAACATGGCAATCGCTATTCATCAGTACTTCCACGAGCATGGTTTCTATTATTTCCATACTCCACTGATTACTGCCAGCGATGCTGAGGGTGCGGGAAACATGTTCCAAGTAACAACTCTCGACCTCAATCGTATTGCAAAAGGTGGTGAAGTTGATTACAGTGCTGACTTCTTTGGTAAGCGTACAAACCTTACCGTTTCAGGACAGTTGGAAGGTGAGTTAGGTGCTACAGCACTTGGTGCTATCTACACCTTCGGTCCTACCTTCCGTGCTGAGAATTCAAACACTCCTCGCCACTTGGCAGAGTTCTGGATGGTTGAACCAGAGGTTGCTTTCATCGACCAAAAAGAACTGATGGACCTTGAAGAAGACTTCATCAAGTACTGTGTTCGCTGGGCATTAGAACACTGTAAGGACGATCTTGAGTTCCCTCAACAAGATGATTGACAAGGAACTTATCGCTCGTTTGGAGGGTGTCTTGAAGGAAGACTTCGTTCGTCTTACCTATACAGAAGGTATCGAAATCCTGAAGAAGGCCGTTGCTGATGGTGTGAAGTTTGAGTTCCCAATCACTCACTGGGGTATGGACCTCAGCAGTGAGCATGAGCGTTACCTCGTTGAAGAACACTTCAAGCGTCCTGTCATCATGACTGATTACCCAAGCGAAATCAAGTCGTTCTACATGAAGAAGAACGAGGACGGCAAGACAATGCAAGGTACTGACGTTCTCTTCCCACGTATCGGTGAGATTATCGGTGGTTCTGTTCGTGAGGAAAGCTATGAGAAGCTGGTTCAGGAAATTGAAAAATCGTGGCATGAAGCGTGACATTTACGATTGGTACCTTGATACTCGTAAGTACGGAACCTGCCCACACGGTGGTTTTGGTCTCGGTTTCGAGCGTCCCATCCTCTTCGTTACTGGTATGCAGAACATCCGTGACGTAATCCCATTCGCACGTACTCCAAAAGAACGCAGAGTTCTAAACATAAGAAAAAGAGGGTGTGTCAAAATGCAAATATCACTTTGATGATCTTACAGTTTGAAACAATCCAATAAAAATGACCATTTCTATACTCGATTTTGAGTAAAGAAATGGTCTTTTCTTTGCTTTTAGAAGAATCCTACTTATAGATTGAAAGTTGTCAAGTTATTAATTTGCATTTTGACACACCCTCTTTTTATTTACACATAAGAATACTCCCGACGAAATCTAAAAACATAAAAACATACATAAAAAAAGAATTTTATCATGAAACTACAAAAATCCTATCACACCTCATCTTGGTATGTCTTATTTTCTTTGCAGGTTGTTCTGCAGATACTTTCCAAGATGATAACATATCATTACATAACTTGCACGAGGGTGACCTCATGTTTGTTGTGAAGGAAACAAGCAACCCTATCACAGATGCAACGCAAGGCATTAATGGATTAAAGATTGACCACGTGGCTATCTTCCATCATACGGATAGTGCTGATTACGCATTAGAAGCATACGGCAAGCCAGTGTCACTTACCTCTCTTACCACCTTCCTTAATCGTTCAAAATGGAAAGATGGAAAACCGCACATTGTTGTAGGTAGAGTAATTGTTGACTGTGACATGAATATTTCTATGAAGCAAGCATTAAGCTACCTCGGTCGACCATACGATCGTTTCTATATGCCTGATGACAAAGAAATCTATTGTAGCGAATTGGTCCAGAAATCATTTGTTGACCACCATGGCCAACCTATTTTCTCAACAATTCCTATGTCTTTCCACGATAGCAACGGAAAAATCTTAGATGCTTGGACTCAATTCTATGCTTTCTATCATCGTGAAGTACCAGAAGGAAAAACCCGGAACTAATCCAGGCCAATTATCACGTGACAAAGCGGTAAAGGTTATGTACGAATTTGAAACTTCATCCGCCAAATAGATTATTCGTTGGGAGTGTTCTTTGTTATATCATAATACTATCAAAGAGTTAAGTTTTAACCCAAATCTGTCATTAGAGCCTAAACATATATTGTTTTATTATCGAGTAGATTGGCTGCCTTTTTATGCAGGCGTAGCGGGCTACGTCAAGCTACAAAGGCAGACAAGATACTGATAAGAAAAATAAAAGATGTTAGGAAACAATACCATAGTAATAAAAACTATACATCTTGTGGTCTAATGACCGCATTTGGGTTAAACCCAAATATAAGTACAAATTCATTTGCTGTCATTTTAACATTTCTCATTAAACACCTGTATATTAAGCATTTAAGAACTCACAAAGAGTGACAGAAGTGACAGCAAATTTATTTTTTTGAAAATATTAGGATACAACACAAAAAAACAAGATTTAATGAAACCTTGTAGTCTAATAAACGATTTGGGTTAAACTACCAAAAAGCAATAACAGAGTTTTTACTTGATAATAGGCGTTTAATTTGGACTAATATGCATTCTGATAGTTTCATAAATTTGCTCGCCACGCAGCCCTTTTGCAAGGATATTACCATCTGGATCGACAAGCAAGATTTCAGGAATAGCAATAATATTATAAGATTCTAAAAACACGCGAACGCTGTTCTTTTGGTAATAAAGAGATGCCTCCACGTTGCCTTATCAGCCTCAATTGCTTTTAGCCACTCAGACTTATAAAGATCGAGTAGACACACCCAACACTACAAAACCCTTAGACTTAAAACTCATCGTATGCCTTACGAATATTGGGCGTTTCCTTGCGACACCACTTGCAACTTGAACTCCAAAAATCTATCAAAACATATTTACCACGGAAGTCAATTTAGACTGATGTGTTTTCCCGTTTTTCATCTATACCGACAATATTTGGAGCCTTGTTCCCTACAAGTATTTTCTTTGCCTTTCAACAGCTTCTGCAAAGCAAGATTATAATAATGTCCCCTTCGTAATTCAGGTCCATATCCTTGTAGCATACTATCAGCTTCTTCTATTCTTGATTTAGCGTCAAGTTTTGAATGCTGCAGCTTTATAAGTATAATATAAATAAACGCCAAAAAGCAGTACCACGTTGTACAGAAATCTGCTGTATCAAACCAAGAACGTAATTGTTTGTAAGCATTCGCATAAATAGGCGCAGATGACCTCTTTATAACTTCCATTTCCTTAGTATCATTCTTTGTCTCTTGCCGCATAGAACACTCGATCAAGCGAGATCAGAAGTTGCTTCTGTCCCTACCTCTATCACGCTCTTTTACAAACTGCTCATAAACGCTGCTGTAAAAGGCGAACTACTTACGTCTACTTTTTAGATCCCTCTGTTGCAATCCTAGATGAAAAAGGCAAAACTCATTCATCCCATCAGAAGGAAAGATATAACAGCCTTGCAAGAAAGCCGCCTCCATTATCCTTTCTTCTCTGAGACAGGGGTAACAAAAGAAGTTGCTGAGACTGCAACGTGTCATTATGATAACTAAAAGCCTGCTCTGCAACCTCTATCGAGTCGAGCGGTAGCAAATAAAGTATTTCTGCTCATCATAGACTGTGAATATATAAAGACGTCTGATTGAAGAGTCAGTTATATGCCCCGCAATCGTTATACCCTTCGACTGAACAAACAAAGCTGAAAGAATAAAACAAATAATAAAAGAAACTTCCCTACGTAACATTACTTTATCTCTCATTTTGTTGGATTGTCTTACTATTAAATCTCATAACTTTTTGCAGGAATAGGAAGTACGTAAAGAGAAGAATTAGGTTCTAACCTAAACGTACCATCACCCGTTATATGTGTTACACTCTTGGCAAAACGTACTTCTTGATTCAGTCGCTTAAGGTCAATATACCTCACCATACCCGACATGGCAAGTTCGCGTCTGCGTTCTTCAAGAACCTTCTTCAACGCATCATCCTTATCGGTAGCCATAAGTGCTGTATTATTCTTTATACGATTATCACGCAACTTGTTGACAAGAGCCATTGCACGACCAACATCCCCTACCCTCGCTTCACATTCGGCTGCAATAAGATATATCTCTGGAGTCGACACGGCTAAATTAGCTCGTAAATAAGGAGCCCAAACATATTTATCCGTAGGAATATTACGGAAGTTCTTTGTAAAAGTAGACTTGAAGTCGCATATCATCCTCTGAAAAAGAGGCTAATAAGTTCGTCAGAGCCCAAAGACCTTGGAACTCAAACCCATACACGTAGGGTGCAAACTTGATATAGATATTTTCTGGATTTTCAATATCTTGCGGAACATTGGTGCGACCGATAGAACTTTGCGGTTTCACCACTGCATACTTCTTCAAATCTAACAAAGAATTGTTTATTTTCAAGAACTTCGTTTGCAGCCTTTTAGAGCCTCAGCATAATTACCCATATACAAGTATGTTTTTAGCTAAGATACCATAGCCCTGCAGCCTTTGAAGCTCTAAAACGCATTTACCTTTTAGCTTGCACTGGTAAGTTTGGAAGTGCATGTTTGTAAGTCAGACAAAATCTGTGCATAGACATCTTTTACACTCGCCCTTACGAGGTTCTTCTTTGCAATATCCTCATCCAAGATTAAAGGTACACCGGGATCTGTTTCTGCCGTACGCATATCATAATGTTTTGCATAGCCATTGACAAGGTAAAGATATTCCAACGCCCTACTTATCATCGCTTCTGCCTGAATAGAACGCTTCTGTTGTTCATTAGTCCCTTCTGCACCCATGATATTGTCAATAACCGTATTGTAATAGTAGATTCGGTTATAAGATGCAAACCAAAAACCATCATCCTGCGCTTCGCCAAAAACCTCTTTCTTAAAAAGATAAAGATTGCGAATAGACTGGTCAACACTATTTAATCCTGGTGTAGCAGTTCCTTGTGCGACATCTGGAAGATAGACATCGTCCGTTAAATACGCAGGATAAGTATCTGAAATTTTCTGCACACTTTCATCATTGAGCAACGTCTCAAAATCCGTCACTGTCTTTGGGATTTTCTCTCCTTTTAGGCTTTTATATCAAGAAAATCATTGCAACTTGTCATCATTACAGCGACGCAGACAGCTAATACTATTTTCATTCTTTTCATCATTTCTATTCCTTTTTAAAAATTTAGCAGATAAACCGATTGTCCATGTCGTTGGATTAGGAATACTTCTTTGTCCCCATCCATAACCAAATGTACCAAAGGCCTCGGGGTCAATTCCCTCATTATTTGCATGCCAAGTGAGAAGATTCTGTACTTGCAATGTAAGAGCCAAACTACCCATACCACATTTTTCAATTAACGCTCTATCGAAGTTATAAGTAACACGACAAGTCACGTAGCTTGATATAATCACCCTTTTATAACATGGACATCAGCAGCATACCAAGGGTGACGAACCGTTGTTGCGTCAAGGCTATATCCCGTAAAGGCTGGAGTGACATTAGCACGTTTCTCATCACCAGGCTGCTGCCATCTGTTAAGAATATCACGATTTACATTCGTTGTTGGAGGAACTGAAAGGAAAGGAGCTGCCTCACCTCTGAAAAACGTGTCCACCATAATAGACAAACATAAGAGAGAGGTTGAAAATTCTTATAAGTAAAGTTATTGCTCAAAAGCACCATTATACTTTGGTATCCTTGTACCCGAATAGACAATATCACTCAAAGCCGTAACTGTCTTTGAAACATTCTTACCACCATCAACATAATATTGTGGTGTTCCGTCCTTCCCATCCAGTCCTGCATACTGATAGCTAAACACTAGCACCCCAAAGTGGATAGCCCTTTACCGAAGCATTGCCAGAAGTAATACCGAAAGACATTAATATCTGAGATCGTCTATATCAATCAGCTTTATTCTTATTATAGCCAAAGTTCAAATGTAGTAGACCATGCAAAGTCGTTTGTCTTTATGTTGCTACTACTCAAAGAGAATTCAACACCACGGTTATACATCGTACCGTAATTCAGTGTTACCCTTTGCGCCATCCCAAGTGTTGGGTCAGCTCTCTATTCGCCAACAAAGTCGCTTTCGAATGTTTTGTTATAGAACTCTAACGCTCCTGTGATACGATTTCCCAAAGAAAGGCAAAAGTCTATACCAAACGTTTGTTGTTGCGGTCTTCTCCCATCGTAGTGTTGGATTAGGTGGATTCTTAATAGCAGAGGCAAAATCTCTACTCCATTGATTATAACGTGCTGCTTCTAAAGTTAGATAAGGATCCTGCATCCTTTAGGAACATTTCCACCTATTCCATAGGTTAATCTTAAAGTTAGGTGTCAATCCATGATGCTCTACCTTTCCAGAAACTTCTCTCGCATGACATGCCATGCGCCTCCAACCGACCAAAGCGGACGATATTGGAACTTTAGGGGTCTGTTCCGATAGGTTCTGATTGATCTACTCGAATACTACCTGTTAAATCATATCGATTATCATAGCTATAAGCAGCATTACCATAAAATGACACAAAACGATTTTCTACATCGGTGATATAATTATTAAAGATAGACTGCCACGCATAAAAATAACCTGAGGAGTGCTTCTGTGCGCATAAGCGAGGATAGGGTCAATGGGATTAACTGGCTTATATCCTAAACTACTATCATCGAAAACCCATATAATAGATTGATGTTCCGGTAGATTTCTTTTGTCTACGCTCACCACCAGCAATAGCTGTAACAGAATGAAGTCCTAAATTCTTTGAGAAATTTCAGCTGTGCACGTAACGTATAAGCTGACACGTCACTTCTATACTCACTCATCTGAGCACCCTTTGGGACATTGAGCGTTAGAACCTTTCTCGCAGAGTTGTATTGTGCAGCATCGTTTATCATGTTCCGCACATAATACGATTCTGCACTATGAAACTCTGTCGACTTACTTATGGTATTCTCTGTCTGAAAACGAACATCAAAGTTCAAACCCTTCATAATCTTAAAGTTGAGACCAAGTTGAACCTTATAATATTGGTCTTTTGTTGTGAAGTTCTCTTCTGCTCGATTTGTAATCGGATTAAAACTTTCGTCCATAAGCCCAAGTTCTCTTAACCTCTCCAATTCATAGTCCGACTTATATTTAGGGAAATTGACGGGTGTACCATCCTTGTCACGAAGCTTTGTGTAGGATGGGTTATTATGATAGATATCCGTAAACTGGCCCCATTCCTGTGTCACCCTTTGTCATGCGAGAAGCTACCCAGTCACACCGAGATCAGCTTTTAACCATTTGAAGAGAAAGCTAATATTATCGCGCAGCGTAAAACCATAGCGATTAGATGAAAGATAGCGAGCATTATAACTATTCCCATCATAATTTCAGGCTTACAACGTAACGATTGGTCCAATTACCACCCGATATGCTAAGATTATGCTGATGGCGAACGCCTGTCTTCGTATAGAAATCTTCAAGGTCTTTTCGATTATCAATGTTACGATAGACCTCTAATCCTTTCTCCAGCTCTGCATTATCTATCATCCCTGCCCTATTCTTATAAAGAAGTTCCAACACGGGGTTTACCCTTTCACGTGGGTCAAGATAGGCATATTGTCCCGGATCATATTTGAAAGCCGTCTTTTCTGTAAATCAACAAGTTCCCTCACTATTCAACCTATGTAAACCACTCATATTAGGAGCTGGTGTAAACATCAAACTTGCATCGTATTGAACCATTGTCTTTCCATTCCCATTACCATCTACGGTCGTAATAACAATGACTCCATTAGCTGCTCGAGCACCATAAATAGAAGCAGCAGCAGCATCCTTGAGGAAAGTCACATTCTTTATGATAGAAGGATTTATACTATTAATATTTCCTCAAATGGCAGTCCGTCTACCACAAGTAAAGGCTCATTACGAGTTGGTCCACCACGTAATGTTGACATACCTCGTAGATAGAATTCACCATTTTGAGAGACAAAGTCCCGGAACCATTCCTTCAGAGCTTACTAATGATGTTTGTTTGCAACTTTCCTTTCAACTTTATCTGAAGTTACCACATTAAAACGAACCTGTTGACCTCTCACGTGATAAAGTTTGATAACCCGTGATAATAACCTCATTCAAAGGATTGTCATCGGCCTTCATAACTATCTTTCAACGGACTTTCGTGAAGTGCAGCAACCTCCATCGTCTTCATACCCACGTATGAAATGACAAGCGTTGACTCGTTTGGATGTAGCCAGATATTGAAAATGCCCCTCTGCATCCGTTAGACACATATTCTTGCCATTCTTTACGGCTACTGTCACACCGATTAAGACCTCACCCTTTGTCGTCTACTATCGTTCCCGTGATGTGCCGCTTTTTGGAAACCTCTTGTTTCTCATAAAGACTTCGAGAAAAAGACATTCTGCATTGACAACTTGATTACTCTGAAATAAAAAGAACTGCCAAGACACTTATTGTCTTAACACACAGACTATTCATTTTCTTCATCAAGAAAAAATACTTTTTGAACCTATAACCTTCTTCTCTCATAGTTTTCTTTTGAAACAGATTTTTAATTATTTACACACATAATTCTAAACGCAGAAATATATCACAGGGGCGAAGTTAAATATTATTTTTATAATAACAACACAATACCGTATTTTTTTATTACAAATAAAGACATTATTTGCGTCATACATAACAAATACTTACAACATAAACGATTAAAAAATACCTTTTACCGCTCCGAAATGATTGTTTCTAAGTGCAATACTAACGCACCTTACGACTCTTGTCCGTTATCGACACTATGGCAACTAATGCTCCGCACCATACGTGCTAAGCCTCCGCACCATGTGTGCTGGATAGGAATATCACAAGAACTGAACACAAAACTATGGATTAGAAACTCTCTTGCCTGATATTATTTGGGGTTAAGTTTATTCTATCACTAAATAGTCAACCAAAAAGAGCGCATCAAGAAGTATTCAATCCTCTCGATGCACTCTTTCCTTATATTCAAAGCCCCCAAAAGGAATCGGAAGGCCTGTTTGCTTTTTACTTCACATTTCCCACCTTAATCAAATACTCCGCAATCTGTACGGCATTCAGTGCAGCACCCTTACGGATCTGGTCGCCAGTGAGCCAGAGCGTGTTACCATTGTCCTCAGCAAGGTCCTTACGGATACGACCCACATAGATGTCATCGTGGCCAGCACTCTCGAGCGGCATTGGATAAATATAATTCTGTGGATCATCTACAACCGTAACGCCAGGAGCAGTCTTTAACGCCTCACGTATCTCCTCGACAGAGAGTGGACGCTCGGTTTCGAACCATACTGACTCAGAGTGGCTGCGAAGAGAAGACACACGAACGCAGGTAGCCGATGTGCGAACATCAGAGTGCATAATCTTACGTAGTCTCGTTGAACATCTTCACCTCTTCCTTCGTATAGTCGTTTTCTGTCATCTTGTCAATCTGTGGAATGACATTGTAAGCCAACTGGTGTGGGAACTTCTCGATGGTCTTCACCTCGCCCGTCTCAACAAGTTCCTTATACTGCTGCTGCAACTCTGCCATAGCGGCAGCACCTGCACCAGAAGCACTCTGATAACTGCTGACATGTATTTTTCTTGATATGACTGAGCTTGTCGATAGGGATTCAATACGACTACCATCATGATGGTTGTACAGTTAGGATTGGCAATGATGCCACGTGGACGGTTCAAAAGCATCCTCAGCATTAATTTCAGGAACAACCAATGGCACGTCGTCGTCCTGACGGAACTGGCTTGAGTTGTCTATCATGACAGCACCATACTTGGTGATAGTCTCAGCAAACTCAGCAGACGTACCGCCACCAGCACTGGTAAAGGCGATGTCTACATCCTTAAAATCATCGTTGTGCTGAAGCAGTTTCACCTCGTATTCCTTTACCCTTGAATGTGTATTTCTTACCAGCCGAACGCTCCGAACCAAAGAGTACAAGCTCGTCCATCGGGAAGTTTCTCTCTGCTAAGATGCGTAGGAACTCCTGACCTACGGCACCACTTGCACCAACAATTGCTACTTTCATATCTTTTTATTTTTTTATTAGTTTTACTTACCTTGATTTATAGTGTAGTTGCAAATTTAATGTTTTTTTCCTGCAATTTGAACTACAATTCGCTTTTCTTTTTCTTCTTTTCTTGACTCAGTTTGCTTAATTTCAACTTCTTTTGTAACTTTGGAGCTAAATTACATACAGTGCATCATGGCAAAGAAACAACAATTAGGATATAAGCAAATAGAGGCTAACCTTGCGCTCTGGAAGACGGCTACGCCTGAAGCTGCCGAAGTGGGCTATGCTATCTTGACTGCTTTTTGGAAAGAGTGAGCGTGAGATAAAACGTTTTAAGGAAGGAAAGGGAATACTGAAAACATTTGACGGATTGCTTATTAAAGGCGAATTCTGTTATCGACCATCGGAGACAGCAACCTTAAACAGTACACTTGACGCTTTGAAGCAGGACGAAAGGGTAATGAAAGCAAAGCCAAAAATCATTTGTACAAGTGATGGCGAAACAGTGCTTGCCTACGACCTGCGCGAACAAGAGACAGTATGAGAATCTCTTGCAAAGGATGTATTGCGACTTTGCTTTCTTCTATCCGCTGATGGGAGTCGAACGTGTGCACTATGTTGAGGAAAGTCCTGCTGACGTTAAGGCAGCTGAGAAACTGGCTAAACTGCACGACGAATTGCGTGCCTACAACTCCTTTGATAGTGACGACGACCTGCACGACTTAAACATCTTTATCACTCGCCTACTGTTTTGTTTCTTTGCAGAAGACACGGGAATCTTTGCCCCTAATCTTTTCAGTGATGCCATTGAACGTTTCACGAAGCCTGATGGCTCTGACCTGAGCGACTATCTTGGTCAGGTGTTTAACGTTATGGACCTACGCCTGCGCCCTGACGATACGGCTGCAATTATTGTTCAGTTCCCATACGTCAATGGTGGACTTTTCGCTAAGCATATTCAGATACCAAAGATGGGACGAAGGGCGAGGAAGATTATCCTTGAGTGTGGAGACATGAACTGGAAGGATATTAATCCTGACATCTTCGGTTCGATGATACAAGCGATTGTCAACCCAGAGGAACGTGCAAAGGAGGGAATGCACTACACGAGTGTACCGAACATTATGAAGGTGATTTGTCCGCTCTTCCTTGACGAATTGCGGGCGGAATATAACCAACAGGAAGCAGACTACAAGCAGCAACAACAGCTACTGGACATGAACGCTATCAGCCAGTCTGACTTTTTGAAGGCTTGCAAACCCATCGTCAAAAAGTGTAATGCTTTGTTGCAGCAGCGTATGAGCAGGATGAAGTTCTTCGATCCTGCCTGTGGTAGTGGAAACTTCCTGATTATTACCTATAAAAAGTCTTCGACTGCTGGAGATGGATATTCTTCGCCTTATAGACAAAATGCAACTTCGGACAACGAACGATGGAGTTTGCAGAAGGTTCGCACATCCATATCTCACAGTTCTATGGCATTGAGCTGCTCGACTTCCCTCACGAGGTTGCCATGCTATCCCTTTGGCTGGCTGAACACCAGATGGATAATAAATTCTTTGAAAACTTCGGTATCAACACACAAGCCTTACCGCTTCACAATATTACGCAAATCTATTGTGGTAATGCCTGCCGAATGGACTGGAATGAAGTCTGCCCACATAGCAAAGACGAGGAGGTCTTTGTGTTTGGTAATCCGCCGTACTTGGGAAGTAAGCTGCAGGATAAGGAACAGAAGAAAAGATATAAGCATAGTCTTTGGTAAGACAAAGAATGCTATGATACTTGATTATATCTCTATTTGGTTTTTACCTTTGGGGCTAAATATATTCATGATAGTAATGCGAAGTATGCCTTTGTTAGTACTAATTCTATCTGTCAAGGGGAACAAGTTGGCGTATTATGGAACGAAATCTTCCAAAATGAATGAAGAAATATCCTTTGCTTATACATCGTTTAAATGGGCAAAATAATGCTAAACATAATGCTGCGGTAACTGTTATTATTGTTGGTGTCCAGAATGTAAGGAATAATGTAAAAACCTTGTTTGTTGAAGAAAAAGAAGCAAGAGGCAAATACAATTAGTCCTTATCTCTCGATCGGGAGCCGTACTATTGTAGAAAAAGCGAAACGCCGATCCAGCAGGACTTCCTAAACTTTGCTTTGGTTGTATGCCTTATGACGATCGTAAGAATAAGTTTCTTCGACTTGGTGCTTACGAGAGAAATAAGCTATTGAATGATTATCCACAAGCCGAACCTTTAATAAGACGTATTTATGGAGCAGAGGAGTTTATTAAAGGTAAACTACAATATTGCCTTTGGATAGATGATGAGCAGTTAGAGTTAGCCAATAGTATTCCTCCAATAAAACAGAGAATAGAAGCGAATCGCAATTTTTCGCCTTAATGAGTCGGTCGATGGTCAAGAACTTGCCTATCGCCCACATCAGTTTAGGGAACATCCTGCGGATGGGGAGAAAATTATAATTCCACGTGTTTCTTCTGAAAAGCGAGAGTATATTCCTATGGATATATTGAATGAAGATGACATTGTTTCAGATTCTGCCTTTGCACTCTACGATGCTCCGCTCTGGCTCTTCGGCATTCTCACGAGTCGTATGCACATGACTTGGGTACGCACGGTGGGTGGAAGATTAGAGACTCGATATCGTTATTCTGCTCAGCTATGTTATAACACTTTCCCATTCCCAACCATCTCTTCGGAACAGCGTGAGGAGATAGCGGAGGCGGCAGAGGAAGTGCTTGGCGTTCGCGAAGACTATCCGGGGCTTGCGCTCGCCGACCTTTACGACCCTGACCGTATGCCCGACGACCTTCGTCAGGCGCATAATAGGCTTGACGACCTTGTTGAGCGTTGCTATGCAGGTTATCCTTTTGCTACGGAGGAAGCACGACTGGAATGTCTGTTTTAAGCTGTATGAGAAGATGACGAAAGACGAATGAAAGAATAACATTTAAAGAAGTTATTCTTTATATCAATGGGAAGAAAAATATGACCTTAAAAGAAATAGAATCAATGCTCCAACTCGGGGAGCGTATTAACTTCGAAGTAAAAACAAGCTGGAAAACTGTGTCCCTAAGTCTGTTTGGAGACTTACTCTGCGTTTGCTAATACACAAGGAGGATATATTGTTCTTGGCATTAAAGAGAATGTGGAGGCAAAAATCAAAAAGTGAGCGTTATGAATTTCAAGGTGTCGAGAATCCTGATAAAATCATCAAAGATATATGGAATACCATAAATAGTAATACTGTCAGTGCAAACATCTTAAGAGAAAAAGATGTTGAAGTGATACAAGCCAAGGGGAAATTGTTAGTTTGTATTTACGTCCCACAAGCTGGTTATCGTCAAAGACCAATATATAAAGGTGATAATATGATGCGTGGTACCTTTAAAAAGGAATCATGAAGGAGATTATCATTGTATAGAGGCAGAAGTGAAATCGATGATACGTGATAGCAATGATAATGGCTGTGATGGAATACTGATGGAACATTATGACATGGAGGATATAGATGATAAGGCTTTGCATTCTTATCGCACTATCTTTGAACGTCAGCATCCAACCCATATCTTCAACACCTATGATGACAAGGAATTCCTGCGTCAGATGGAATGTTATACTAAGAATAGGGATACGGGGGAAGAGGGATTAACTTTAGCTGGACTCTTGATGTTTGGGAAAGGGCTATCTATAAAAGAGCGAGTAGATAATTTCCGTATGGACTATCTCGATAAAACTCATCTTATTGGTGATATGAGATGGAGCGATCGTATTACTTATGATGGCTCATGGGAAAACAATTTGTTTAACTTCTTTTGGTTAGTCCTTCCCAAACTAATGGTAGATATGAAGACACCTTTCAAACTAAAGGGTATTGAACGGATTGACGATACTCCTGTACATAAGGCTATTCGGGAAGCATTTACTAATGCTATCATCCACGCAGATTATCTAACGACAGGAATATTAAAGGTAGAGAAGCATGATGATTCTTTAGTATTCTCTAATCCTGGAAGGTTACGCCTACCTATAGAAAGAATTTATGAGGGATTTCATTCAAAATCCCGTAATCCTCGTATACTAAAATCTGTTAAGAATGATTGGCTTTGGAGAGAATATTGGGTCTGGTTTTCCTACTATCCTACAAGTCTGTAAAGAAGAGAATTGGCGCCGACCTGACCTCCATGAAGAATTGGACCTCGACTTGGTAGAACTAAAATTGTGGACCATATCTGTACTATCACAAGAAGAAGAAAATAAATTTAATAAGCAATTTGGTCCAATCTTGAATACCTTATCGGCTGAAGAACAGGCAGCTTTAACGATTGCGTTTACTGAAAAACTTATCACAAATAAAAAGGTTACAGACTATTTTTGAAGAAGAGTTCTTCTGACATAAGTCTTATTTTAGCTCATTTACAAAAAGTTGGTGCACTGGATTCTAATCATAAAGGTAGGTGGACAACCTATCGGATTGCCTCCCCTATACCGATTGAACCAATGTTGTCGTTTCAAGATGGCACTGTAAATGGCACTGTAAATGGCACTGTAAATGGCACTGTAAATGGCACCGAAAATGGTCTGTATAGAGAGAATGAGACTATAAGATTAAATAAGAATCAATACAGTGTTTTAAAAATATATTGCCATAAACGAACATTCTACGTACGAGGATGTGGCTCAGAAATTACAAATTAGTAGGCGCACTATCTCACGCCACATATCGATTCTACGACAATTAGGAGTTGTTGTACGAAAAGGGAGTGATAAAAAAATGGATATTGGAAAGTACTTAAACCTGAAATGCTTAATAAGAAATAAAAACAAATGGAAGAAAATAATATCGTAGACATCAAATACCAACAGACAGGGACATCAAGTGCTGTCAACGAACTGGGTATGCGTGAGATGCAGGCTAAGGTTTACGAACATCGTGCAGAGCGGTTCCTGCTGATAAAGGCACCACCAGCATCGGGAAAGAGCAGAGCATTGATGTTTGTGGCATTGGACAAATTGGCTAATCAGGGAATAAAACGAGTAGTAGTGGCAGTACCCGAGAAGAGTATCGGTCGGTCGTTTCAGAACACAACGCTTATGCCAAAGTTCTTTACGGACTGGAAGGTTGCGCCTTACTTCAACCTCTGTGATGTAAATAACGAGAAAGACAAGGCAAGTCGCTTTGCGGAGTTCTTTCATCAGGAAGCTGCCCAGATACTTGTCTGTGCACATGCAACGCTGCGTAATGGTATGAAACAGATTGAAGATCATCAGTTTGACGACTGTCTCTTGGCGATAGACGAGTTCCATCATACCAGTGCAGATGCCAATTCAGGACTTGGCGATATTGTTCGTAGGGTGATGAATAGCAGCACGGGGCATATCATCAGCCATGACAGGCAGTTACTTCCGTGGAGACAGCATCCCCGTGTTGCGTGCAGAGGACGAGGCACGGTTCTATCCTGTGACGTACAATTACTATCAACAGCTGAATGGCTATCGACATCTGAAGAATCTCGTTTTGGGTTATCACTTCTATCATGGCAGTTATCTGGATCGTATCGGAGAAGTTTTTAAATACGCATAAGAAAAACGATTATCCACATACCAAGTGTTAATTCACGTGCCTCAAAGCGGACTGGGAAAAGATTGCGGAGACAGATGAGATAATGAAGATTATCGGTACGGAGGAAAAGAAAGACTATAACACAGGGAATCTCACCATATTCGCACGAAAGACGGCAGACTACTGAAAGTTGCCGACTTGGTGGAGGACGACATCAAGGAACGTAATCTTGTTCAAGGCTACTTGCAACAGAATGAAGAGCAGAGATGATGTAGATATCATCATTGCTTTGGGTACGGCAAAAGAGGGTTTCGACTGGCAGTGGTGTGAGGAATGTCTGACGATAGGAGTACGTGGTTCGTTGACTGAAATTGTGCAAATTATCGGTCGATGTACGAGAGACTGTGAAGGAAAGGAAACCGCCCGATTTGTGAATATGATTGGTATGCCAGATGCAGAGCAGTCGGACGTGAAAGTAGCAGTCAACGATTTCTTAAAAAGCTATTACTGCCTCATTACTGATGGAGCAAGTGATGGCACCAAGTTGGCATTTTAAGACAACAAAAGAGCCAGAAGACGAGCCATTTCCTTTTGCTCGCACATTAACCGTAGAAGGACTGAAACCCTTGTCGAGTGAAAAGACAAGGCTCATCGTTCAGGAACAACTTGACGACTTGAAGGCATCAGTACTCCAAGACGACTTGATAGTAAAAAGCTATTAGTGGTTCGACGACAGCCGAAACTATCACACAGAATTTGCTTCCAAAAATTATCAGGGAGAAATATCCAGAGCTTAACGACGAAGAGGTTGAGGAGGTTCGCGAACACTTCTTGCTTGACACGGTGATTAAAGGAAATAACATCGTCGACGAGCATGGGCAGCCTATTGACATAAAAGAATATGAATAGCGAGGAAAGGGAGAGTGAAGGAAACAGATTGATAAAACTTACCAATAGGTTTATAAACATTGATAAATTGTCAATCAATCTCATAGACACGATTAATCCCTTCCAACGTGCATACGAAGTATTGTCAAAGCAGGTGGACGCTCCGACGCTGAAGGTAATACAGGATACGATTGCTGTGCAGAAGATAGACATGAGTCTTGAACAAGCCATTATGTTGTTCAAGGGCCCTATGCAGGATTATGTAAAGAGTCATAATGGACAGCTACCGACGATGGAGGCTGCCGACCCTAAGGTCAGAGAGCTTGCAGCAGCCTATCTTATGATAAAGAATCTGAAGATAAGACGTGATATGGGACTTGAGTATGAAGATGAGAAAGGAGATAAGCAATAATGGAGTGGCCAAAGGAACTATTAGAACTATTTGAAGACCCACTGTTGGCAAATGTGCATCCTAAATCTCAGCGAATGACAGTAGACGACAGACTGATTGCCAAGTTGGAAGAGATTAGTCGGTGGGTAGAAGACAAGGGAAGAGAGCCAAACGACAAGGGAGGCTTGAAGGAACGATTGCTTTGTCGCTCGCTCATGGCTATGCGACAGAAACATAAAGAAGGATTGGCTGCATACGACCGCTTAGGATTATTAGACAAATAAAGGAATATGGATATAGATAAGGAACTTGAAAATGTTTTCTCAGACCCATTGCTAAATCTCTCACATGAGGAGACAGAACTCTTTTACATGCCTGAGGACATGAAAACAGGTGTACGAAGAAGACGTGAACGGCCAGACTACGTCGCACAGCGTGAGGTTTGTCAAGACTTTGAAGATTATCGTTCTATGTTTTTGACTGTTCATAAAGACCTGAGTGAAGGGAAGAGAAGTCTGGTGAGAGTCACAAAGACCACTGACATTTTGCAAGGACATTTCTACTTGGTGTCAGGACAAATGCTGTATCTTGAAAAGAATTATCGATGAAAAGCGAAGTAGTAATGGTCTGCAAGACGGACGTACACGTTGTATCTATGAAAACGGTACGGAGTCGGATATTCTTCTGCAAACACTTAGAAAAAACGTGGTTGGGGATGGATTTGCGATTACTGAAACAGAGGAAGAGACAGAAAAGGGTTTCTTTAACATGGAGGACTTAACACAGGAGGATAATGCGACAGGCTACATATACGTGTTGCAGTCATTATCTGACAACCAAGAGGTTGCAAACATAAAAGACCTATACAAGATAGGATTTACGGAAGGGACAGTCAAAGAGCGAATCAAGAATGCTGCAAACGACTCTACTTATTTAATGGCTCCCGTGAAGGTTGTTTGTACATATAAAGTGGTAAACCTGAACCCACATAAATTTGAGACCCTTTTGCATCGAGTATTCTCTCAGGTTAATTGTGTTATGAAAGTGACAGATGATGCAGGTGTTGTACATTCAGCCACAGAATGGTATGTCGTCCCCATTGGAGTTATCGATCGTGTTGTTGACTTGATTGCGACAGGGGAGATAATCCATTACACCTATAATAAGGAACAGAAGTGTCTTGAAAAAATACCTGAAAGAAATAAGTCGAAAGTAGACTTGTCAGGTTTGAAAGTATTGACCTTAAATATAAAGAAACAATTCTTTGATTTGATTATCAAAGGAGAAGAAAAGAAGAGTATCGTCAATTGAAACAAACAACACTAAACAAATACACTTATCTGGACGAGACAGATGGGAAAAGGCGTTTGAGAAGATATGATGTCTTACGATTGTTTGTAGGTTATCATAAGGACAGGGAGAGTGCTATTGTTGAAGTGTTAGATATAACATTTGAAGAAGGGGTAGTCATCTACCACTTAGGACGAATTATAGAACTTAATACATAGTTAATGTTAGGTACGGCAAAAGTTTTTTCGTAACTTTGCAAACATTAATTATATAGACACGCATGCTGAATTTATCTCAATATTTCCCAATCACCGACCCAACATTGATATTCTTTGTTGTTCTGTTAATGATATTGCTTTCGCCAATCATCATGGGACGACTGCGTATTCCACATATTATAGGTATGGTATTAGCAGGAGTGCTTGTTGGGAAATACGGATTAAACATTCTTGCACGTGACGCATCGTTTGAACTCTTCGGGCGAGTCGGGTTATACTATATCATGTTCCTTGCAGGTCTGGAAATGGATATGGAAGGACTGAAGAAAAATCGCAATAGGGTGACTGTCTTCGGTTTATTTACCTTTCTCATTCCTTTTGCATTGGTCTATCTTATGGGTATTAATCTCTTAGGGTATGTACCATTGGCCTCGCTCCTGCTTGCATCAATCATGGCATCTAACACACTGATAGCCTATCCGATAGTGGGGCGATACGGACTGACACGGCATACGAGTTCGACGCTGAGTGTGGGCTCGTCTATGATGGCCCTCTTTATGGCATTGATTGTCATGGCTTCTATTGTCAACTCATTTCATGGGAATGGTGGTATCGTCTTTTTGGTTGCTATTCGTTGTGAAGTTCGTAGCGTATAGCATTGGGCTTATCATGGTTATCCCACGGCTAACTCGTTGGTTCCTTCGTCGGTATTCAGATGCAGTGATGCAATTTATTTTTCATCCTTGCAGTGGTCTTCCTTTCGGCAGCCTTGTCAGATGCCGTAGGTTTGGAAGGAATCTTCGGAGCATTCATGTCTGGTTTGATATTGAACCGATTTGTGCCAAAGGTTTCGCCACTGATGAACCGCATAGAGTTTACAGGTAATGCACTCTTCATTCCTTACTTCCTGATAGGTGTAGGAATGTTGATTAACGTACGCTTACTCTTAGAAGGTAGCCAGATACTTTGGGTTGTATTCTGCATTGTGTTCTTTGGAACATTGGGTAAGGCAATAGCAGCCTACTTAGCAACTCGCACATTTCGCATGTCATGGTTATCGGGCCACATGATGTTTGGTTTGACCAGTGCCCATGCAGCAGGTGCAATAGCCATGGTGATGGTAGGACGAAGTCTGGAAGTTGCACCGGGAAAATACCTCTTTGGTGACGAAGTTCTGAACGGAATTGTAATCATGATTCTCATCACCTGTATCATCTCAACTGTAATAACAGAATGGGCAGCACAAAGGCTTCGATTGCAAGAAAAAGACGATTTGGACATGATGAAGAACCTTGATGATGAGAAAAATTCTGATTCCTGTGAAATATCCAGAATATTCAGACCATCTTGTCACAATGGCTACATTGATGCGCAATCCACGACTGAAACGAGAATTAGTAGCACTGAACGTGGTGTATGATGATGTGAATATGCGCCATAACCAAGCAGAAGGTCAGCGTCTATTGGATCGCCTCTGCGCTTTGGCTTCTGCGTCAGACGTACCCATGGTTTCACAATTACGTGTAGCAGCCAATATTGCAGAATGGTATCAAACATGCTTTTTAAGGAGTTTCAGGCATCAGAGATTTTGATGGGTTTACACTTCCATAAAGAGATTAGTCGTAGTTTCTGGGGAGAGTTCACACGAAGTCTATATAATGGGTTAAGCCGTCAGATTATCGTGACACGTATTCTTCAACCATTGAATACCATCCGTCGAATACAAGTCGCAATTCCCTCTCGTGCAGAGTTTGAACCCGGTTTCTATCGCTGGTTAGAGCGACTGGCACGTATGGCAGGTAACTTGGAGTGTCGCATCACCTTCCATGGACGTAAGGAAACTCTGCAACTGGTGAATGAGTTTATCCGTAATCGTTTCTCAAACGTTAGGGCTGAGTATGAAGAAATGGAGCATTGGAAGGAGCTTACCACACTCGGAGCAAAGGTAAGGGAAGATCGTCTCTTTGTTGTGGTGACAGCTCGCAAGAGTACAATCTCTTATAAAAATGCGATGGAAAGACTACCTGAAGAATTAAACAAATGTGTTAAGGGTAAGACACTTATGATTATCTTCCCTGACCAATATGGTAACAGAATGGACGATATGACCTTCGCTCAACCACAACACACAGAAGAGCGAAGTGCATACGAAAACCGTTAGAGAGTGGATTCATAATAAGGTGTAAGAGGTATTAGGCTAATAAGATCGATTAGGCTAATAGCCCCAATAAAAAGAATAGAATATGATTGAAATTAAGAATATAACCAAAAAGTTTGGTTCTCTTCAAGTACTGAAAGGCATTGACCTGAGTATTGATAAAGGGTGAAGTCATCAGCATCGTAGGTCCCTCTGGTGCTGGTAAGACTACTCTGCTACAAATACTTGGAACATTGGACAAACCTGATAGTGGTTCTATCGTTATAGATGGCATCAATGTTGGCAGCCTCTCTGCTGGAAAGCTGAGTGACTTCCGTAATCAACATTTAGGTTTTGTCTTCCAGTTTCATCAATTGCTTCCAGAGTTCACAGCTCTTGAAAATATTATGATACCGCTTATATTGCTGGTAGAAAAACAAGGAAGCACGCCAACGTGCCGAAGAATTATTGGAATTTATGGGATTGAGCAATCGTGCTAATCATAAGCCAAACGAACTGTCTGGTGGTGAGAAGCAGCGTGTGGCTGTGGCACGCGCTTTTAGTAAATAATCCTTCGGTTATCCTTGCCGATGAGCCTTCAGGTAGTTTTGGATTCAAGAACAAACAAGAGTTACACCAACTCTTCTTTGACCTTCGTGATAAGTTCAGGGCAAACCTTTGTTATCGTTACACACGATGAGAGTCTCGCACAGATAACAGACAGAACCATTCATCTTAAAGATGGCTTGATACAGAATGACGTTTGTCAAGAGACAGAATGATGTTTGTTGAAAGCCAGAATGACATAAAGACATATTCTTTATAGAGTATGTTTGTAGACGATTAACTTAATAATTATTAATAGCCTGATGAATACAGAAGAAGTTATAAAGCTGATAATCAATAAAAGCCTATGAGGTGCGGAGCCATTTTGTTGCTGGGTATTTAGAGTGTGTTTATAAAAAAAGCACTGCTGATAGAACTTAGAGAAGCGGATTGATAGTAGAGGAAGAGGTTGAGATGCCTGTGATGTATAAAGGTCATGTGATAGGTGTTTTTCGTGCAGATATTGTCGTGGATAAATGTGTTATCATAGAACTAAAAGCTGTTGCTCAGTTATTACCAGCACACGCAATTCAGCTTGTAAACTATCTCTGTGTCTGGAATAGATAATGGGCTGCTTATAAATTTTTGGCTCGACTGAACGGCTGGAGATTAAGCGTAAGTATAGGGGTTTATAACCCTCATAACTAAAAGGTAAATCGAGCGAAAGCTCGATAAGAAAATATGTCATTGAAAGAATATGTCTTTGTGTCATTCTGGCTTCAGACAATTTAAATTATAGAATATATGTCTAAAATAAAACTTGGAGCATACAATAAGCTCACAGTACTGAAGGTTGCCTTGCGCGAAGGCAATGGTGACCCATTCGGACTCTACCTTGATGGTGGTCCAGCAGGTGAGATTCTCATGCCTCAAAAATACGTTCCAGAGGGTACAGAGATTGGCGACGAACTGGAAGTGTTCGTCTATCTCGATCAGGATGAACGACCGATTGCTACTACTGAGAAACCCTTGGCGCAGGTAGGCGACTTCGCTTATCTGGAATGTTCGTGGGTGAATGAGTATGGAGCCTTCCTATCTTGAGGGAGTAATGAAAGACCTCTTCTGTCCATTCCGTGAACAAAAGAAACGCATGGTTCTTGGCAATAGCTATATCGTATATATTCATCTTGACGAAGAAAGCTATCGCCTTGTAGCCTCAGCTAAGGTGGAACATTATCTTAACGAACAACCTCATGATTATAAACGAGGACAAGAAGTAGACCTCCTGATATGGCAGAAGACTGACCTTGGCTTCAAGGTTATCGTTGACAATCAGTATCCCGGACTTATATACGAAGACCAAGTCTTCCAATATATCCATACAGGCGACAGGGTAAAAGGCTACATCTCAACTATTCGTCATGATGGTAAGATTGATTGTACTCTTCAGCCAACAGGGCAAAAAGCACGCAGAAGACTTTGCTGAAGTCCTACTCCAATATCTGAAAGACCATGATGGTGTATGCGACCTTGGAGACAAAGAGCGAAGCAGAGGATATCAAACGTCGTTTTCAGGTATCGAAGAAGGTGTACAAGCGTGCTGTTGGCGATCTCTATAAACGTCATCTGATTATAATCGAACCTCTTTCGATACGCTTAGTAAAAATAAGATAATCTCTCATAAATCATTTTTTTATTGTATCTTTGCAGTACAAATAAAGTATAATAAATTACGATGCAGAATCAATTTTCAAGAACTCAACTCCTCCTTGGTAAACCAGCAATCGACACTCTTAATGGAAGTCGTGTCGCAGTTTTTGGCGTTGGAGGCGTTGGAGGATATGCAGTAGAAGTCCTGGCACGTAGTGGTGTGGGAGCGATAGATGTTATTGATGACGACCGTGTCTGCCTGACAAACGTCAATCGACAACTTCTTGCTACCACACGAACAGTGGGAAAAACATAAAGTAGACGTAGCAGAGGAACGTATCCTCTCATCAATCCACGCTGTATTGTAAGAAAATACCAAACATTTTATCTGCCAGACAATGCTGACCAATTTGACTTCTCTAATTATGATTATGTCATAGACTGCATTGACACCGTAACTGCAAAACTCGACTTAATCTACCGTTGTCATAGCTTAAACATCCCATTGCTCTCTTGCATGGGAGCTGCTTATAAACTTGATGCTACACAATTTCGTGTAACGGACATCTTTAAGACAATTAACGACCCATTAGCAAAGGTCATTCGCAAGAAACTTCGTAAGACGAAAATTAAACATCTAAAAAGTTGTTTATAGCCCAGAAGAACCTCTTGAAAGCATTGAACAACCAGAAATTTCTTGCCGTTTTCATTGTATATGCCCAGACAAAGACATGCGTAAAATGTACCGAACGCCATACAATCCCCAGTTCTAACGCTTGGGTACCTGCTACGGCAGGATTAATTGCAGGTGGTGAAGTAGTGAAAGACCTTGTCAATATAGCCCAAACAATGCGTATTCGTCCAGAAGATGAAGCCAACAGTGAACCTGCTCGTATCGCACATGAACGAGCAACAAAGATGCTGGAAGAGCATAAACGCATAAAAGCCGAGAAAGCTGCAATGAATAAAATGAAGTGTACTGAAATATAATAAACAAAGAAATTATATAACTTACACAACCTCATAACAGAGGGTCTATCAACATAATAAAGAAGGGATATAGAAACTTAATGATTATATAATTTATTAATTCTTTCTCTTATTGAGAAAACAAACTTTCAAAAAGCGTATGATGAAAAAACTACTCGTTTTAGCTTTGTTATTAAGCTGTATGACAAAGCTGTCGGCTCAAACTATTCCAAGTGAGCGTGTTGTATTAAGTATTTCCCCAAATGCAAAGGATGTTTCTTTTTTGTCTGTTCGCACGGACGCCAATGTTCCTTTGGTATGTAACTTTGGAGAGAATGAAGGAATCAAGACTTTTGATGCAGCAACGGATGGAAATCTGACGACAGTTACATATAACTTCGTTAATCCATCAACAAATGAGAGAACAATTGAAATTGCAGCAGACAAGTTGCAGACTTTACGTATTGTACAGAAGAAGCAGGTAAATGGTGTGTTAGAGGTTAAGTCTGGCGCATTGAAGAACTTGAATATTGATTATGTGAATTTAGAGAAACATAGCAAAGGTTGATGTATCACAGTGTCCAAAAATTGGAAGCTATTACCTTGACCTCTACAGGGTGTTGAGGAGATTGTTTTGCCGAAGAGTGAAGTGCTAAAGTCTGTACAGGCTTCATCAAATCTTTTGGGTAAAGGCTCTTTGAAAAAAAGTGAATAACTGGGATGCGCCAAACCTCACAGAAATTGGTTTTTGTGGGTGCCTCTATTGACACATTAGATGTACGCAATAATATCCATCTAACCACACTCGCTTGTGCTTTACCAGCAAAGGGTAAGGGACTCCGTGGTATCAAGGGTGCAAAGATGCTGAAAGAACTGAAAATGCTTGACGTGCGTGGCAATGCTTTGGCTTTTAATCAAATACCTGATAAAGTCATAGTTGACACACCTTTGGAAAAACTTTAGATATTCTGCACAAGGACCTTACCTCGTTCCAAAAAGAACATTAATGGACTTACAGTAGACCTATCAGAACTTTTGTATGCACGTGGTATCTCACCAACAAATCAGGAAACTACATTTGAGTGGAAATACAAAGCAACAGAAAAAGATCCATACAAACCCGTTCCAAGCGAACTTATAACTGTACATAATGGTAAATTCACCTTTGACCCTCTACTTGTGCCAGAAGATAAGATTCTGCGCGTATATTGTACGATGACTAATGGAGGTTATCCAGACATTGCTACAAAAAGATAAGCATAGTATCAGTACCTATATGATAAAATTAACTGATCCAAACGGCTGGAATTTCAGGAGTAACAACAAAAAAGACGCATCATTCACTGTTACCACAACCGACAATGGATATCGCATAGAGTCTGCAAAGGCTCAGAATGCCACAGTTTATAGTATCGAAGGTAAAACTATTTGGTCTGGTAAAATACCTGCAACTATCGACTTAGAACATGGCATGTACATTATCCGTTCAGAGTCTGGCAATTATGTAAAATTGATGCGTTAATATCAATATATTATTTCACAGAAAAGTACAAACAGTAGAATGATTTTTCATTCTGCTGTTTTTCTTTTTGCAGTAATTTGCTGCCCTTTACCGAGTATTTAACCTCTTACTGATGGCTATCTGCTTTTTATTTCGTAATTTTGCAGCGATAGCATAAAAGAAATAAAAATATGTCAGAGTCGAGATAATATCGTTGTACGTCCAGAAAATGAGGGAAGTATTCTTCGTACGGATAAGTTAGTGAAACGCTACGGCAAGCGAACCGTAGCCAATGGTGTGAGTATCAATGTGAAACAAGGTGAGATTGTGGGACTGCTCGGACCAAACGGTGCGGGAAAGACCACATCATTCTATATGACAACAGGATTAGTTGTCCCAAACGAGGGTCATGTCTATATTGATGATCAGGAAATCACTAACTACCCTGTTTACAAGCGTGCTCGTGCGGCATCGGATATCTTCCGCAGGAAGCAAGTGTCTTCCGTAAGATGAGCGTGGAAGATAATATCATGAGTGTATTAGAGATGACAAAGTTGTCAAAGCAGGAACGTATTGACAAGATGGAAAGTCTTATACGTGAATTCCGCTTAGAGAAGGTGCGCAAAAACCTTGGCGACCGCCTTTCGGGTGGTGAGCGTCGTCGTTGTGAGATTGCACGCTGTTTAGCTATCGATCCAAAAATTTATCATGCTTGATGAGCCTTTTTGCAGGTGTCGACCCTATCGCCGTTGAGGACATTCAGCACATCGTATGGCGATTGAAATTCCGTAACATCGGTATTCTCATCACCGACCATAATGTACATGAGACATTGAATATCACCGATCGTGCCTACCTTCTCTTTGAAGGACGCATACTCTTCAAAGGTACACCCGAAGAGTTGGCAGCCAACAAGATTGTTAAAGAGAAGTATCTCGGTACCGACTTCGTTCTGCAAAAGAAAGACTTTCAGTTGCTTGACCAGCGTAAACGTGCTCAGGAAGAAGCATGGTTTATAAAAACAAGTCTTTTTTTCTGAGTAAAGGTCTATCAAAAACTCTCTTTAACGCTTCTTTTATATTACCAACCGACTTGACAATAAGCTGCGTTCCGTCAACGAAAAGTCTTTAAAAGAGGTTCTACCAATGTAGCACTTTTCAGCGAAGTACTTGCGATATTACTTGATGTAACCAAATACAATGTTTTTTTGGAGATAATCAGGTGTTAGACAAAGCCCTATAGTCTTTACAAATCATTTTGCAAACTAATTATACCACAAAGCAAAGAGTCACGTTGTCAATAAAGTGGAAATTGCATAAACAATGGACATCAAGGTTTATAATAGAAACTAAACATCAGTTCTCTTCCTCTAATGTCTTGATTACTAAAAGCTACTTGAAAGCGTATTGTTAAGCCCATAGCTACTCAGCTTTTATTATTCCTTAATTCCGCAATATAATTTCTTGTGAGAAAAATTTTTCATATATTGATGTGACATTTTGGGACTCTATACGTTGATACGAGACTTTTCGATGTTTTTGGACTTGTTTAAGCATGAAATCCCCCACCCAAACTAATGGGGAATATGAGAATCGTAAAAGATATGCTGTTTATTCAAGGAAGACTTCTGAGTAGTAGGTTTTATTTGTGTATAGGTTCAGAATGTTCCGCCTTCCTGTTCGCACCCATTTTGCTGGCACGCTAACAAAATGCAGAATAAAAGGCTTTCAGCCTGCTTGTCTTTTTCAACGGCTTGACTTTCTCGCTGATATGACGGATGAGATAAAGATAGAAGTTCTTCAGCATGGCGGTAACCATCATGAAAAACCATATTCTCAGCCATAAAAAGAAAATGGCAGATGCGACCATCCAAAGTCATTGTTCTGTATGTCGAAGTTCTTTTCGCTTGCTCCACGCTCATTATAAAATGTAATGATGTCTTTCTCGGTAGATGTCAGTATTGGTAAGGATACAGCGATATGTGTATATCACTCCGAACATATCCGTCTGTTCCCTGCCGTGCTTGTCTTTCAAGGGACTACGCTGTACGACAAGCCTGTATGACTTTCCTTCGATGAGGTTGTCCATGCTGACAGAGGGCGACATCGCATTTCTCATAACCGACTTCAATGCTCTTCCATTCTTTCAACTGGCGGAACTCCTCGTGTCGGCTGCCACAATTAGCGCACGTATATAGAACGTGTTGCAGCGTGGTTCTACGGTTTGGATGATTTCCTTTGAAAACGACCCGCAGTCGGCACGGAAACGCTCTATCACAACACCGAGTTCGGAGGTCACACGGTCCATAATGTGGCGAAGTGTGTCTTCTTGATGGAATCTTACATTGGTGTTTCCATCACGGTTCTCACCTCCAACTATGATGCCCCCAATGGAAGCCCAACCAGGGAAGTAGCCAAAGTCCTGCTTATAGGAATACTTTGTATCGAACTTGTGGGCTGGAACAAACTGGTGGTCAAAGTCTAAGTCAACATGACTGCCTGCCTTTATAAGCCCCATTCTCCGTATCATCCGTAAAAGTAAGGTGTTCAATTCTTCAGCAGTGTTGAAACTATAAGACCTACCAGATGTCTCGCTTATATATACAACATTCTCTTCGGCAAGCTCTTTTAGTCCGCGCCCCACAGTGTCGGCACTGGGTAATTGCGTATTAGGTCTCTGTTTGAACTGACCTATAAGCGTATTGGTATCCTCAAGACAATCCCCACCGCAAAGGTAGCTAAAAAAAAGAGAGCTGAAAATACTTCCATAGCTGTATGCTTTACCACTACCTCCACGTTTTCCCAATACAGATTCGGTAAGTTTTTCAAAGCCCAACTTTGAAAAAACGTCCATAATATGATAAATTCCACCGAAAGAAGTGATATTCTCATTTTTAATTGCTACCTTTGTCATGTCAGATATTTTATTTGTTTTTTTTGTTGGTAGCACTAAGATAGGTGAAATTTCTGGACATATCCAAGTGTTTTGAGAACTTTTGTTTTTCAGACACTTGGAGTTCTTACAAGAATTTATGCTGCGAAATTAAGGTTATTAAAGATATTGTTCCAAGCAAGACTTAAGTCGAAGTGTTTGGCTTTTAAATATCAAAGTGAAGTCTTGAAAAGAACATATCCTTAAACTTCTTTTTGTGCTATCTCGTTATGATAGTATTCCGTCAAAGTTTCCAAACTTAAAACCTTACAAAGAGGTAGTCTAAGACTTCCCTCATGCTTCCAACTATTTAGATTAGACGTTTTCCCGAAAGCAGGCATCTTCATCTGATGAAAGCCATAAGTAAGTTTATAATTTAAATCGACACCCTTTATTAAACCAATATCAAGGTTAGAGGTAAGTCTTAAGTTCTTTGTGTTGTAAGGCATTCGTTGACTATTCTGAACCAAATAACTATTCATGGCATTATATAAAGCCTTTACCTTTAGTTTTCCTTTTAAGAAGCCTATGCCTTGTGAACCCATTAGGAACATATTCCAGCTATTGTATTTTGTTTCTTCTGGAGTCAATGATTCTACGATATAGTTGCCCACAAAATCTTGAGTTGATGTATAAGGAGAGTTTCCAAACGACTTTGTTATGCGTAATCGTATAGAAGTGCCTTTCAGAGCATCGCTATAAACAACTCCTATTCCTACGCTTTTCTCTTTGTTTAGATTATAGCCTGCCAGACCTTTATTCATATATTGATAATCTTGCAGTACCAAAGTTGGATAAAATTGGGCAGCATTAATCTGCATTGTATTAATGGATGCATCAGCCGAGAATGTCCATGTTGCTGTGGCTTTCCATCTTATACGGAGGTTAGGGGAGAATAAGAATTTAGACTGACCATTATCTAAACTATACTTATAATGGTTGTACGACACATCACCCGATAGCATAAAGTCTAAGTCTCTCACTATATATTCTACGCTTGGTGTGGCATAGAAACTCGCAAAGGTAAAACTACTTTTACCCATAAGCAGCCCTACGCTATCTGGAATTCCCACTAAATCAGAAGTGAAGCGGTGTTCTCCTGCATTTACTCCTATTTGTCCTGATAGAATAAATCTCCCTATTCTAAAACTTCCTCTTACATCCGTATTCGTTTCATAGTAATGTTGATTAATAGACTGCATCAGCGAATCGACATATAGTTGTTGCGGACGTATATCCATTATATTCTTTGATTGCAGAGTAACAAGGCGTTTACCATATTTCTTCATTATACTGAAATTATCTTTTAATGTATAAATCGGAAGATTACCCATCATCGTGTGCGGATGAGTCCCCTGTTCATTCAGCCATTGTTTGTTCCAAGAGAAGTCACCAGAAAGCTCATTTTTAAGATAATGATTCTTAGCGTTATTCTCGTATTTTATCTTTGCAAAGAGGTCATTACTTTTCTCCAAATACTGTTTTCTGTTTTCTATCGTCTTTATACCGCTATTCGTATAAAAGTCTGAATGGCGCAAAGAGGTAGCCTCATTACGGTCATTGGCAAATGTAATTTGCACGTTTACCTGAGAGTTTTCATCTATACGCTGTAGTGCATTCAAACTAACAGCATGTGAGCGGTTAAATAATGAACGTCCTTTGAGCAATAAAAGCGATGGAGAAGGAAGGGCGAGCATAGCTGACAAAGGACTTTGTAGCTCATCAAAACTTAAAAGTTTGTCCGTCTCTCTCCTTATATTCTTACCTATATTATTTGTCTTATAGGTGAGAATTGTCTGAAAAGAAGGCTTCAGGCGCATGGCAAAGGTTTCATAATTCCACAATCCTCCATGACTCCTTAGTCCTATGCCACCGCTATAGGTCGTCATCCAGCGTGCCTTGGCTCCTTGTTTCATCCTAATATTGATAGCGTTATCGTCAGAATAAGTAAAATCATCTAACACACGGATAGGTTGATGATGCTTCATTACTTCTACTGTTGCTACATCCTCTTGGGGCAATGACTTTGTTGCCAAGCCATATTTCCCTCCCATCAGATTCATACCTTCTATATAGAAGTTGCTGATAGACTTTCCCTCGTATTGTATCTCGCCATTCTCTTTATTCACCTCAAAACCAGGGACACGTGCAAGAACATCAGCCAATGTTCGGTCTCCTTCTTTTTTATAGGTAGTGAGCAGATATTGAATCGTATCGCCTTTTATCTTAATTGGTTTTGCCTTTACAGTTATCTCCGATAACGTTTTCGTATCTTCCTCTAATGTGATATGCTGTGCAGGCATATCCATTGTAACCTTTAGTTCCTGCTTTTTATAGCTTATTGCTGAAATAGATAAAAATATTACCTTCTTGTGCTGTAATGGTAAACTTCCCTTTGTATCTGTCTGACAGAAATGTAATGTCTTTTTTGTAGTTGCATCTACAGTCTTGATAATAGCTGCAGACACAGGGTGTCCTCCTACGTCAGTAACGACACCTTCCACTATCCTCTGTGCACTTATTGACTGTACAAGTAGGATAAGCAAACATAAAGTAATATATTTCTTCATTAGTAATATCTTATTCTAACTCCATTTTTGGAAAAATGGTTGTATTCTTTGGATAGATCGTAGGGTCTGAAGCCTTTTTTAAATAAGAGAGTCGGTCTATATCCTTATACTTTTTCTCCCAGAAATTATAAAACTTGACAGGTGACAACTGTTCTCTTTTAATGTTACTTGCAATTATGTCTAAATAGCCATCGCAATGTGCAGCTAAGATTAAACCGGGTAGTCCACCTAATTTCCACGGACCGAGCGGTAAAGGAATCTCCTCACTGAACCACACCTTCCAGTCTCGTCCACGGAAATGTGTGGTCGCCATCGTGCAATTAAAGCCTATGACACTTCGTGTACTGTCTTCGTGAATAACCCATTCCGGTGTGGGTATGTCTTCTGTTATCTTATAATGAGAGTCCCAGACCTGTGTGTAGGTTGTCATTTTTCCTTCTTCAAGATTTCTGTAAAGATAATCACCACTATTAGGACTTTCTACCTTAGTAGTTTGATTCTTACTTTCGAGTCTTTCTATCCATTCGTTAATTACTGCTTCAACTGTTTCAGGGTTGCTTCCTAAGGAATCGAAGCGCAAAGTATGATAGCTAAAGTATTCACTTACATTTTTCCCTATCCTAAGCGCATAGTCATCATAACTGTTAAGATACTTTGTGTGATAACAGATTTCGAGAATGCTCGGTTCGATGATATGTGTCTCTTGTCCAAAACAACTAAGCAGTGACAACATGAATGTGATACAGACTGAGTATAACTTCATAATAATTAAAATTTTTATTGATTTGCATAGGGAGCCCCCTATGCAAATATTATACTAAATACAATCATATACATTAACAGTATATATCGTAAAGCTCACACCATTTATCCCATTCTTTCGTAGAAGCATGCTTCTCTGAAAGAGTACAAAGCTTAAAAGCTTGAACAGACTTGCAATCAGATACTTGACCTCCCAAAAATACTCATCATTTGTGATAGTTCTAACTTTTTCATATTCAAAAAGTTTAATGTTAGTAATAATCCTAAAAACAGGCAAATCGAGATGGAATCCAGCGCCTAAATGGATTTTGGTCAGAAACATATTTACAATCAAACTTAGTTCCCCTCATACAAAAAAAGGAATTGTATCATAGTTGTACATCTGCTTCTTAAGTAAAGTACCTGCAAGTGCCATCCCTATAATGTTCAGAAAAAAAGAGCCTGAATCATTTTATCTTGAAGAATAGAGACACTACTAACTACCAATAAGAATAAAGTCGCATGCTCAGAGTATGATTATTAGATGGGTGATAATCCTGATGTACCCTGTTTATTTTTAGAGTGACACCATTCCAAATAGACAGAAATTCTGATTTAGAAATAGTTTTTGTCACTGCCATCATATAGGTATACATCATCTTTACAGCATCCTTTTAATACATAAAAATGACCATTCTCATCTGTGGTATGAACAATAACATTTTTGAGACTTGACAAACGATCTATGTCAACAATATAGGATTCATTTTCAACACCGAAAAAAATTTAGCGTCTTCGAGATCGATACCAAACTAGGATAGGATGAATCTGACATGAGTTCTTTTATCAAAAAGACTTCTATTAAATTTTGCGTTCGAAACCTTCAACAGAAAAAGAAAGTTCTTTAATCAAATACATTCTATCCATATGACTTAACTTAAAAAAATTATTAAGATATTCTTAGATTTTAGTGTCAGGCGAGGTAATAATACTTATGGTATTGACCATTGTTTGGCTTTTTCAACTCGTTCGGATACAAAGATAGTATTTATTTACTAATGTTATGTCAAGAAAATGGAAAAAATAATGGTTAATCACAAAAATTACAGTCTCCGCCTTTTTATTTGAGTTTTTTTAAGAATTTGGAATGATAGTATATAATAGCTGATAATCAATAAGTTTTATAAGTTATATACTTTTATATCCCTTTTGTTTACTGATATTAAAGAATACAGAGTACTAATTTAAAGGTAACGAAAAGTTGTTGTTGTACCACATGGGTTTCATACGTTACAAAAACGTTTATAATGAACTATTTATAAATTTTTATTTATTAACAAGTGGTATAAAGGACGATGTTTTAAGGTCTTATTTCATACAATCTTCGTGAATATTTATTATTCTTCGCAGTGGTATAGATACTTAACACATATGGTGCAGATGCTTAACACATATGGTACAGATGCTTAACACATATGGTGCGGATGCTTAGCACGTATGGTGCGGAGGGTTAAATCCACTATGATACAAGGATGATAGGCGATGAATTGTAGGGTAAAGTGTTGTAATACTAAGAGTAAACAGGAGGTGTAAACGTTTGTTTAGCTCAAACTCTCCCATACTTTTGTAGATTAATTCGACTTCATCAGTTCAGTCATAAAGCCATTAAGCATAGTAACGCTGGCAAGGAAAAACTATTTACCCACACAAAACGTTATAGAGTCCAAATTATATGATACTTGTTATTCTCTGAATAATTCTTTGAAGTATACTTTCGTTGCTTACAAGTATGAAAGCAGTACCTGTCATTCCACTAATAATTTTATACCTGCAATCCAGCATACTTACCTGTGCCGTGAATACACTACCAGCTTCCGTTTGTCAGGGGTGTATGCGATGTAGCTGTTATTACACCATTTGCAACTCCGTATGTTTCTGCATCGTAACCCTCAAACTCGATGTTTGCCGTCATTCCCTCTTGCTATCGTATTCACATATTTATATGGAATGGTTATTGCGCCTTGATGGGCATTTGTCATCTGCACCTTTGCACTGATGGTTTCGGGATAAGGTATAAAATATGTGCCTATCAGTAGTCCCAATATCACAATGGTGATAATCGTAATACCATAACGAACAATCCTTGACGGTATCTCGCCAATGATATGTCTTACTTTCTCGCTGCGAAGTTCTATCTTGTTGTCTGCCATAATATTTCTTTCTATTATTAGTTGCCCAGTTCCAATTGATTCTTTACGAGGTTATAGTATGCACCCCGCTTTACCGTGAGTGCTTCGTGATTGCCAATTTCTACCACCTTGCCTTTGTCCAACACCACTATCTGGTCGGCATTCTTCACCGTGCTTAATCGGTGCGCTACGATAACTACCGTCTTGCCTTTGTAGAACTCATCCAGATGCTCCACAATCATGCGCTCGTTATTGGCATCGAGCGAGTTGGTGGCTTCGTCAAGGAAAATATAATCGGGATTCTTGTACACAGCTCTTGCTATCAAGATACGCTGTTTCTGTCCTTGACTTAAGCCTACACCATCGCGCCCTATCTTGGTATTGTATTTTAAGGGTAGCCCCATTACATAATCGTGAATACAAGCTATTTCGGCTGCCCTTTGCAACCGCTCCTTGTCTATCTCTCCATCATCTACGGCTATATTCCTTGCTATACTCTCGGAGAATATCACACCATCTTGCATCACCACGCCACATTGCCTGCGCCACCACTTCTTATTTAGCGTATTTACACCAGTTCCGCCAATGGTGATTTGCCCTCCCAATACGGGATAATAGCCCAACATAAGTTTGATGAGTGTTGTTTTACCGCTGCCCGATGCGCCCACAATAGCAGTTACCTTACCTTTGGGGATAGTAAGGCTTACATCATCAATGATGGTCTTCAGTGCGTGAGGGTCGTATTTGAAGTTTACGTTTTCAAGGTCTATGCCTTCGTTTGCTTCTTTCACTGCTGTTTCCAATCCTTGCTTTCCATTCTCATCATCCATTCGGTGGATTTCATTGATACGTTCAAGGCTTATCTTTACATCTTGTACGGAGTAGAAGAAACTCATCAACTGTTCAACAGGAGAATTGAGCTGACCAATAATGTACTGTACGGCAAGCATCATACCGAGTGTGAGTTGTCCGTGAATAACGGCTGTTGCTGCCACTACTGTAATAACGATATTCTTGAGTTCGTTGATAAAAGATGCTACCCTGCCTCTTGCGTCTGTTGGAGTTTGAGCGACTTTCATTTGTACTCCAAAGAGGTCTGCCTGCACGTTCTCCCATTCCCAACGTCTGCGCTGCTCGCAGTCTTGGAGCTTTTATCTCCTGCATGGAGGTGATAAACTCGTAGGTCTTTGTTGTTGTTGATGGCTTGCTGCTCAAAGAGTTCGTAGTCGAGTACCTTTCTGCGCCTGAGGAAGAGTGCAAGCCAACCGCCATAAAAGCAGAGCTGCCCAACATAAAAGATGGTAAAGATGAGCCAATTGTAGGAAAAGCAATACGATGCTGAAACACTACAAAAGGTAAAAGAGTGAGAACACGATGCTGAGCGTTTGTTGTGTTAGAAAACGTATTCACACGGCTGTGAGTCGCCCATTCGCTGCATCAGATCGCCCATCAATTTGGTATCGAAGAACGACATTGGGCAGCTTTCAAAAGTTTGATGAAAAGAAAGTCGCTTACCAGTGAGATGTTTGATGCGCAGCGAGATGTGCAGCAACAGCCAACGACGGATAAAGTCGATGGCGGTACGGCTCATGGTCAAGCATCAGTTGTCCTAAGAGTATCAGCCATATAAAAGCCGATATTCTGGTTTTTGATGCCCACATCCACGATAGATTGTGTGAGGAAAGGCAGAATAAGCTGCAACAAACTGCCCAACGAGCAAACCTAAGACAATCTGACCCAAAATATTTTCGGTATTGTTTGATATAGCCAAAATAGGAACTTTAAATGAGCGTTCCTCTTTGGGTTGTTCGTCTGTCTGCTTTTCATAAAAATGCTGGGAGTGGGTTCCAAGAACATGGCGATGCCTTTTCTCCTCACCGTCCGATTGAGTGCTGATCCCAGTGCTTCTTAAAACTCCTCAAGATTGTATTTTGACAAGTCCTTTCCGGGGTCTGCAATGTAAAAAGGTCTTACCTTTCTTAACCTTATACAGAACCACAAAAATGGTTTTGATTCCAATGGAGGATGCTGGGAAGATTTTTTTATTCAATAGCTTAGTTATATCACATCTTGCCCCTATTGACGTGATACCAAGTCTTTCTGCTGTATGATGAATGCTTAAAAAGCGAGACTCCTTCTGTGGTTGAAGAACACAAATAGCTAAGGTACTCCATAGAGTATCGCTTTCCAAAATATTCACATACCATTTTTAAGACATGCAACTCCACAGAGCATGGGAATCAGGTTGATGTATATATGAGAATTTTTTTATTCATTAATTTGTTACATTCTCGATTTCTCTGAATTGCCTGCTCCGCTTCCCTTGTAATCTTTCTTCGACAGATTAAAAATTATAACGCAGGGTGATGCCAAGCTCGCGACTGTCGTAACGGTTTGTTTGCAGAACATTGAGGCGATTGCCGTAGAGGCGGTTGGTGTCCTTGCGCAGATATAAAAGGTCAGAGCCCTGAATGTTCAGCTCTAATGCACCCTTAAAGAATAGTTTGGTAACTGATAAATCGAGAGCATAAGTGGGGTGAGTAAGATATGCATTCTGGTAATTTCCCTTTGATTGATAGTTCATTGCTAAGTTTACCGTTATGTCATGAGGCAATGATACGCTGTTGTTGAAACCTATTTGCAAAACAGGTTTATTCAACGCAACCGCACCATAAGCGGTTTCTAACTGGAGCCATTGCTTTATTAAAGCCACGGAAAGCTGTGGATGCCACGGACCAAAAGCGGGGCTACGGCAACCATTGCCGAGAGGCTGTTTAAGCAATGAAGATTCTTGTATTCAAGCTGTGTAATGGCTGAACTGCCGGGCACAGCTTCGTCCCAATTAATTATGGAATTGCTATTGTGCTGCCAACTTAACATGAATTGCAGTATTTTCCATACGGCCATAGCCGATACGTCGTGGATGTGCTCGGGCGTTAGCGTTGGGGTTCCCGTTTGAAGCGAAAAAGCGATTGATATATAAGATGTTACTCGACAGCTGGCTGTATGTGGGACGCTTAGTTTTAACCGTATAGCTGAGATTGAGCATTGTATTGCCTATTTTGGTTGCTAACGAAAAATAGGGAAAATAAATTGCTGAATGAACGGCTCTGATCCGCTTCCAAAATGCCGTCGTTGTAATATTTAAAAATCCACATACTCATAGCGGACTCCGATATTCATCTGTCCTATGGGCGAGTTTCTCTCATATTCGGCAAAAGGAGCAATCTGTGTTTCTTTTAATGTGCTATAAGTGTCTGAGATGACAGTTGTGCCGTCTATGGTGTAATCATCACAACGATTAGTGTAGATAGCTTCTACGCCAAGACGCAAATTTCCGTCAAACAGCTGCCTGCCAAACAGCAATTTCGTGGCTAACATTTTGTTTTTAATATAACTTTTTGAAAAATGTTGCGTACTGTAGTCTCACTGAGTTCCTGGCTGTTTTGGCGGTTGCTGTTTCGACTAAGCAGATAATCAATGTTTAAATCTACACTCGTGCCCAAAACAATTCCATTGTAAAATGCGGTGAGATTATGAGTGGGATTAGTATTATAATTCATACATGTGTGGGTATCGAGATTTTTCAAATGGCAGGTTGTCAGCTAGCATTGAAGTCGTTGTATGGGTATTTGAAACAAACGACGGGGTGAATGAAAGTGTATATTTCATACCCATGCTATGGTTGTTGTTGATGTCATAATTAAATCCTGCAGTGACGTTATGCCTATTCATACTGGTGTTTACTTCGAGGCTGATCGTTTTTATTCCAAATCGTATCAGCCGTAACAGTCTGTTCTATCTGAGATTTTTTTGATAATTGTCAATTTTTGAGAATTTATAAGTGGCAAAACCATAAAAATCCGTTCTTAAAGTATGTCAAATCCATTTGCTCGGTTAAATCGGTGTTCTGCGATTGCCAATAAGATGAGCGTATGCTTGCACCAAACCCCTCGCCACTGGGGCGAACAGTGCGAATTTTTTTATCACGGCACGAGTAGTTGCATCATATTGTGAGCCCGGATTTTTGTATTACCTCGATACTTTTAATTTTATCAGAACTTAAACGGTCGAGATCGACAAATCGTGCAGTTGCCTGCCATTAAGATAGAAAAGTAGGCATACCTTTGCCAAAAGACATTGAAGCCTTTCGTGATTTTTTTAGAAATGCCCGGTACGTATTTCAGCACATCCTCAGCTGTTCCCACCTTACTTAAAGGCGTATTAGAAACATTGGTAACAACACCTTCTTTTCCCATTTCAAACATCGTTCGATGACGGTCACAACAACCTCTGACAAAAAGACCTGAATCGGCCTTTAATATGATTTTTTTCCCATGTTAGGTTGAGCATCCAAGTCTATTGTTGCATATCCAAGATAAGATACACGGACAAATACATTTGCATCGGGCTGTTGCATTGTGAAAGTACCGTCGCTGTTGCTTGTGGTTCCTTTGATGAAAGAACTGTCAGACAGTTGCAATAACACAATGTTAGCAAACTCCAAAGGTTGACCGTCGGCACCGATGACCTGTCCGAAATGCTTTTGTGCACTAACGGCAGTGGCAAAAGCTTATATATAGCGACAGCATTAAAAAGATATTTTTTTCATAAGCATAATCCTTAGATGAGATTTTTGTTATTGCTATTTTATTACCAATTTTTCTTGTATTAAATTGATTTCATCTATATGATCCGAAATGATAACTTTTTTTCTCTTTTAATACATTTATAGAATCTACATCAATTACGGGATCTTACTATTTTTTTACACTATCTATTCCCTAATCTTTAGCCTTATCTTTTTTATGACAAGGACTGTATTCCATAGTGTATTATAAATAAATAATGCATTGTTATATGGAATAAAAAAACATTATATCTGCTAATTTTCATAAAGTCCCTGATAAAAATGTGAACGTCAAAAGAGTTTTTCCTCATAGAAGCATATATTATCTTAGATATACTACTTCAATAACATATTAAAGATTAATCTATTTAGACTATACTCTTTGACGCTCAACATATTAGATTTGATTATTATCTTAAAAAAAGCATATTTACTATTTTGAGGAACTACTTTTACCGCAATGACATTGATAGAAATTCAGTTCTATACTTTTTGCCATCAAGTCCTGTAAGGGATGCAGATGTGTAACCTCCATTAAGGCAGTCAAGTTCATTCTCATTCAGAGAATTAAGCTCATTCACTAAAGAATCTAATTTTTCCATTTTTATTTTGTTTATTTGCCTTCTTATAGCTTCCGGCATTGATCCTTTTAACAGTTTGGTCTACTTTATAATCTTGTCGACTTGATTATTTCTGTTGCAAATATATATATATATCCAAAAAAATATCGTTACACTTTTGTGTAATTTGGCATTTCTCTTGTTTTTTTACACTTTTTGTGTAATATTATTTCCGTATTCGGATTAAAAATATACTTTTGTAGTGAAAAGTACCAGAGAACCCTAGCACATTTAACATATATGACAGACATAAAAGATTTTTTTATAGCATCGAATACCGTGCACAACGCACCTAACTATGATTCCCAATGTACTCTCTACGTTGGTGCAAACCGTAGAGGCTTTTGCACGTGTTACCTATCAGAGTGTTTACTTGATAGACTATTACAGGCAAGAATTTCTTTATGTGTCGGACAATCCTTTGTTTCTTTGTGGACATACGGCAAAAGAAGTCAAGGAATTAGGCTACAGCTTTTTACTTGGAGCATGTACCAGAAGAAGAACGAAAAAATGCTTGTTGAGTTAAATAGCAGTGGATTTAAGCTCTTTAAGACTTTCGATAATGTCGATAAGTACCAATGCTCTATATCCAACCACTTTCATCTGAAGAATGGTACAAAGAGTAAACTTATAAACCACCAGCTTACCCCCATTCTATTGACCGATGAGGGCAAGATATGGATTGCTATGTGTGTCGTATCACTATCTTCACATAAAACAGTGGGGCATGTAGAGTTTCACAAGAATGGACTCCGCAATTATTGGATGTACTCTTTTGAAAGTCATCGATGGCTGGAATGTGAAGGAGTGTCTTTAAAAGAAGAAGAACTTGAAGTGCTACGATTGTCGGCAGCAGGGCTTACCATGACGGAAATTGCAGACAGAATGTGCCGTTCGTTGGATTCCCATCAAAACCTATAAACGTCACGCCTTTGAGAAATTAGGCGTGACGAATATCACCGAAGCTATTTCAAGAGCTACCTTAAACAAACTTTTCTGAAAAGAATAATTTACTGCAAAAACGAAGAGAGATAGAAATTAGGAAAATAGTTTACAGGTTTTCCTGTAGCAAGATTGTGTGCATTTAATAAGCAACTGCAAACTTACCTAATTAGTAGACCCTATTTAGCGTATTTACACCTAAAAAGCTACTATTGATAATCAATGAGTTATATTTATGATTTTTGCTATCTATATGAGGTTTTTGCAGAGGTCACAAAAATGGTTTTTATTCCAATGGAGGATGCAGGGATGTTTAGTACATATCAATTTGGAAATATTTACTCGTCCACAAATAGACTGAAATCCATATTTCTGAGCGGTGACACTTAACGTGTAGAGTGAAACACCTTCGAAGTCATTTTATATTGGTTGGAAATGGCTTCCAATGTGTGTGAAATACTATACTCGTGAAAAAAATCATACTAAGGCATGCTGTGCCACACTCCATTGTATCATGTTGTAAAATATTACTGTCCGCTAAACCTCTAACTCTTCCAGCTCATCCCTTTACGCATTTAGGATGAGCTTTTTCTCTTAGACAAGCCCCCTCTATACATTTTCCTCACATTGCGGAGGGAAATACCATGTTTGCTAAAGTATTTTTTTCCAATCGTTCTCAGGTTGTTCGAAAAAAAGGATTCCCATATTGATATAGTACATCAGTACAATTCTTATCATTGTGGCTAATCCCGAGAAACTCCATGACCTTTTTATCCTTCTCTGTACGATGGTTATTAGCAGATTTGCAAGAAAAAACCATCCAAATCTGTATTTTAATAGCATTAGCAGTCTCCGTAAAAAGTATCTTAGCGGAAAATTCTGCTTGACTTGCTTGAATAGTGACTCTATCTGCCACCTTTTCCGGTAAATAGCCACTATATCTTGCGCATCCATCTCAAAAGTCGTTGGTAAGCAGTGATATTAGTTTCGTTGTCTTATTCTTTCCCTGTCTTCTTGTGGTCTATGTAGGGTGACGATTCGTGCATGATGTTCCACCCCCTTCTTTTTAAGGACTACCTCCTTGATATTGTATAAGAAACGGCTATCATCGTCTGTAATATTATACTCTATTTCTAGTTGATAAACAAGATTTTTTTCTTCATCTTTTGTAACGTAGACAGCACCATTATGAGTCATCTGTTCAAATTTAACATAGTCTATGTAGGCTCTGTCAATAGCTAGAATATCGTTCTTTGAATAATCCTGCGGTGCCATCATAAAAACTGTCATGTGTGGCAGCGAAGTGAATTGCATATCGTAAGGCACTCCTTCGTTGGCATTTGATGATGGTATGCACCTTTTATGCCTCCTTTCTTCTTTTCCGTGCTTGGGATTACGTCCCACACCCTTGAAGACGAGATTCGAAAACAAGGGAATAGTGGTGAATCCATTATTTTCAGACGATTAAGCCAAGAATCCCCTTGCCTCGTTGGCTGTCCGAGAAAAAGTAGGTCACGATGAGCTTCAAGGACATCCATATGAGACCAACCAAAAGAGTTCTTCGGGGCGTCTCTTATTGGCATCAGAGAGGCGTACTACGCTTGGGTAAAAGTATCTATGCTTAGATGAGGTAGCTTACGGGATTCTGCCAGCACAGAAGCCTGTATCTCACGAAGAGAGTCGAAACGCATCACCACGGCATAGAGCATAGTTACCACGTGAGACCACATATCGAACTTCTTTACATACCGTTCGCCACCATGTTGACGGCTATAAGTGTTAATTTTGTTCTTGTCTAAGCATTTTATTAACTGACCATATACTGGCTGTCCGAAAAAAATGTGTACTTTTGCTCATGTTACTTATGTTTTTGTTGCAAAAGCAAAGGTAGATTAAATGGGCTGATACTATGAAAAAAGTATCAGCCCAAATTTGTGAAAATAAACAAAAGTTTAGCGGACAGTAATAGTTGTAAAATACAATTCTTTCTATATATTTTTGTCAAAATCTGTCTTTTTCTTTATTACCAGTTCCCTTTCCCTTATACTTCGACTTGATGGAATTGAAACTATAGCTAACGACACATTCTATAGCACGGGTATTTAAGCATTTCACTGTGTTGATTTCTCTTGCACCACTATAAAGTGTGAATTGATTTTTACGTGCCGTATTGAAAATGTCATTTAACAAAAACTTCGTCTTCCAGTGCTTTCCCCATTGCTTGGTTACGCCAGCATTGATTTTGCCATGTTTTTCCCCACATCTAAATTCTCACCATTACCTTTGCTTCGCCAGCTCAAATCGGCACTAAGCATACAAGTAGGACTTAATACGATGAGATTGTTGAAGCGAACAATACCCATCGGCTTGTTGAAATGCTTCACTTCGCCTCTGTAAATTTCTTTGTAGAACGGTTTTATAATACCAACCATCAATGCAGGATAGTAGCGTTTGAATTGAGGTGCAAGTTGCATCATCAATTGCAACTCGTCCATACTATACTCTGAGTTTGCTTTCTTGAACAAGGTTGCAGTGCTTCCATTAAAATTTACTGCCGATGTCATAATCTTGTCTGTTGTGTGCATATAGTTTACTATCAGCATTGCCCAGCGGTAGCGTGCATTGAGCGAAATATTGTCGATGTATGACGGGTGCAGCAATGGGTTGCCACTTTCGTAGAGATAGCGATTGACATACGAGATAGTACCGCTCAATTGTGAATACAGCGGACGATTGTACTTCTTGGCATAGCTTAGTTGTATCATACCCTTTCCTATCGGCATTGCCAGCATAGCCGTTGGGAAGAGTTTGTCGTAGATGCGAGATTGCTCGGAAATTCTAAGTCCGTTCTGATAATAGTTGCTGTTTATATGCTCGTAGCGACTGCCCAATTGGAAAGTAATTTTACAAAATCGTTGCATCAACTCCACATATACAGCTGTATTGTTTTCTTGTATCATTGGTAGATTGTCTGCCAATACATGTTCAATATTGATAAAACGTTCATTGCGACGACTATTAGAATACTCCGTTCCAAAACTGATTTGTCCTTTCCATAATGGTCTTGACAGATGTACCTCGCCTGCAAACATTCGGGCATTGTTATTATCGTTCAATGTGATGGCTCTATTGTTTGTGTTATGGTTTACCTCCTGATTCTGTTCTTCTGCTTTCCCATTTTTCCACAATACGTCGAAGCCTACGTTAAGTGTCCATTTGCCAATGGTATTGGTGTAATATCCATCAATATTATGCATCGTAGTGCGATTGTCGGTATTGTGAACAATAGCACTCTCTTCTTCCAATACATTATCTATCCACGACTTCGTCTGATAGAAGTTCCAGGACTTACTTGGTGTGTGAGTTAGTTTATAATACAAACCCAGTGAATGAGTTGGCGAAAACGTATAGTTGAAGCCTATCCGCCATCGTATGTCTGTGAACGCCCTATTGATTGCATATCAATATCTTGCCTATATTGAGAAGCAAGCCAAGTGTTTTGCTGATTGTTGCTTGTGCCTTTTACTTTTCTTCTCGAATATTCTACATCTGCAAAAATGTCAAGTTTGTTGAGGCGATAGTTCATATTGACAATTTCAGAACCATAAAGATAGTCACCAGAACCTATTTTAGTGGTGTTGTCAAATGACAATCCTTCGCCTTGCTCCTTTCTGCTGTAATACGTATCACCGCCTTTACAGTGGCATTATAGCGTGAGCCAGGATTTGTTACAACTTCCACTTTCTTTATTTTTATTTGATTTAAGTTGTTCCAACAAATTGTTGTTATTTACTTTACGACCATTGATATAGATTATTGGTGTACCTTTTCCGAAGACCTCTATACCACCTTGATTGCTAATCACACCAGGTAAACGACCGATGACATCGTTTGCATTACCCAATCGTTCAAGAATAGTTCCTTTTACCATCGTAACTAAAGCGTCTCCTTCAATGCGTGTTATAGGCCTGTCGGATTTTACGACTACTTCGTTTAAACTCACAGCATTACCTATCAGGGTTATACAAAGAGGTTCATCAGTTTTTGCACGGATTGTTTTAGTGACGTATCCAATGCACGACACTCTCAGTAATCTTTTAGCTGAATTCTCAATTTTAAACTCTCCTTTTTCGTTTGTTATAACACCTGTTACAAATGAAGAATCAGTGTCGTTGAGTAATTCTACATTCGCAAAAAGAGATAGCACATTCTTCGCTATCAACAACTTTTCCGTAATAACTTTTTCTGTGCGTATGTCGTAAAACATGTACAACAAAAGAGAGCGATAGTAAATACACGTTTCGGCTTCATATTTCTTATCTTTATTTTATTATTGCATAATTACGAACTGAATGGAGTTTCTAATTCTTGGTTATATATGGACATTTAGTGTCTGGGTAATACCATTTATCCTTACCATATTCCATAACTATATCCCGATAACATACTTGTCTCCTTCTCTACACTTTTTGAAAATCTTTAATCCCTTTTTAGAATGTTACCAGCACCTGCCCAGAAGCACCTCCATTTAGGAAAAACCAATTCATCTTCATCAAAAAGTCGATGTTAATATGTTTTTCATAATTTCTTTCATAACACCAAACTTTTAAAGTTTATAGTTATATAAATTATATTCATATTCGCATATAAACCTTTTTGCTTTTTATTATTTAACTTTAATAATCACCACTTAATAATTGAAGCCTCTGTACAACTTGCGAGCATGCTACATCGCATTGCATATAATCATATTGCAAGATATTAGGAAAAAGATGTTGTCATTTTTATCGTATATCTTTTTATCTCATTGTATTCTTGATTACCTGTAATTTTTCTTAATTGTAGAATGCTTACCTTTCTCGAAAGTCCATTTTACGGATAGTCCTATATATGGAAATGCGGTGGTATTATCATAGGTAGTCTTAAATAAATCAGTCTGTCTGGAGTATCTGCGTCCTTTTCCTGCAAGTCCAAACGACAACCCTAATTCTAATTTATCTTTGAAAAGTTCTTTATAGATATTTCCTGTAACATTATAGACTGTATAATAGACCCGGTCTAAGTTCTTAAATGTTGGTTCTACCATTACGTTCAACATACCGCCCCATCCTGATGGAAGGTTGAAACTATTATAAAGAGTATAATATTGTCGAAATCTATTTTTGTCATATTTTATACCATCTAAAGTTATATCCTCTACATGCAATTCTAATTTACCCATGGCTTTCATCATCCAACATTTCAAAGGGTGTAGATTTAGCTCCACGCTCACCCCATACGCATTTATCCCATCAAGATTAACAGGGCGAGTGTAAAGGTAATTTTTATTCTCCGAACTATTTTCGGTCTGCCAATAAATATTATTTTTAGAGTGCATATAGACACCTGTTACTCCAAGTAAATTCTTAAAGAAAGAGAAAGAAGCCATCAACATATCATTCGTTGGAGCCTTCAAATATGGGTTTCCCACTGAATAATTTGAAGCATTTGACCATCTAATTGTTGATGATATTGCTGAATATGGAATGTTCTCCAAAATATGCTTAAAAAGCAAAACGAAAGATACTGCTTCCATTTTTTTATTTAATGGAGTCATTACAGTAATGGAAGGACTTAATTCTCTTTGTATATTCTTGGAAAATACAGAGAACTCATCATCGCTATATGAAATATGATTCATTTGCCAATTTATACCAAAAGCATATTTTAATTTCTTGAATGCTCCCGCTAACTGAACATAGATATAAGGTGTAAAGCCTTCTGCTTTAGTTCTATTGTTGCTTACGAAAAAACATCAGCCATATTGTTTACTATTATTGGCATGAAAAAGCTGATTTACAAACTGAACAGCACCACCATAAGTCAGTAGATTTCTACCTATGGGTTGAGTGAAATCTAATGAAGTTTTCCAAAAGATTATTATTTTGCTTATCAGCTGCCTCTACATTTTTTTCGCTATTTCCAAAATAATTTGTAGCAGTATTTGCATGCCTGTTATAGTAGTCTATTGTCAAATCTACTATGATTTTACTCTTGCCAAGAGGAGTTGAATACTTTGTAGTTACTTCTTGTTCAACCACTCGTTTGTAAGTTCTTATATTTATGTTATTATCGTCATCATAAGTATTTAAGTGTGAATGGTTGTGGTTGGCTGAGATATAGTAACTAAAACTCAAAAGACGATTGTTTGTTAAGTTGTTGAGTAAGGCTCAGTCGATTAGAAAAACTATAACCAGTATTATAGTCTCTTTCACTACTTTTGCTTCTCAATGCCCGACAATTTATTATAAAAGAAATTGTTCACCAGTCTCTTTATACTGATACCAAGGCTGCGATAAATTATCATAAATATGCAGATTCTTATATCTATAGTATATCGTTCCTCCTACGCTTTCTTCTTCTATACCGTTTCCCTTGTGTGCGGTTCCCTCCGCAGACAAACTACCGTAATAGTTCCGATCGGCTATTTTCCTTAATGAGATATTGATAATTCCACCACCTGTAGAAGCGTTGGCGTTACTTCCTGCAAGATAATCAACCTTCACAGAGCCAATCATATTGGCTGGAAACTTGTTAAGTTCTTCTGGCGAGGTGATTTTAATTCCGTTTACATATATTTCGCTAACAGGAAGTCCATTAATGTTAATAACTCCGTTTTTTTTAGTTATTCCTGGGAGGAATATCAAAACATCCGATGTTTTCTTACCTTTCAAGATAGGAGAGTCAGTTAAATTTACAGAGTACCCCATCGTGTTTTGTACAATTCTTGATGCCGATACAGTAATTTCATTTAGACCAACAGCCTTTGGATATAGAGTAATTTTGATGGGGTTATTATCCACTTGCTTAGTTTGGAAAGCATTCTCATACGACATGTGAGATGTCCTCACTATCACATTTTTTTGTTTTTGTCAGGGAATCTTAATCTTAAACTGACCATCTGCCGTCGTTATACAACCTCCGACCAATGTAGAATCAGTAGTTAAGATGGCTACTGATGCAAGCTCTACTGGCTTTCCTTGATTATCTAAAAACATATCCCTCTACTTCCTGTGCATGAATAACACCATTGAAGGATAGCATTATTACTAAGAACAAAAAAATAACTTTTTCTCATAGATTTTTAAGTGTTTACATTTTTGAAATTCATAATGTCATAAAAAAATACTTTCGGATATTAGCCTCAGCATTTTTCTTTAAAAAGCAACATTAGAACATTTATTTTCCCCTATCTCTTTTTCTTTTGAATACATTCTGTACATATAGGAAGTAAGCGGCATGCCTGACAACATTCTGCCACATACATATTCTCTCAACGTTCTTTGTAGAGTTCCATAGCAAATGTTTCCATCATGAGAAAGTGAGCCTATTATATTAACCACATTAAAGTTTCATTTTTATTTATTTTGTCTACTCTTTTATAGTTTTTCGACATCCACTCCTTTTTATTTACGGTGAGGTCTGTTTTTATAATCTTGTCGACTTGATTATTTCTGTTGCAAATATATGTATATCTCAAAAATATATCGTTACACTTTTTGTGTAATTTGGCACTTCTCTTGTTTTTTTACACTTTTGTGTAATATTATTTCAGTATTCCGGATTAAAAATATACTTTTGTAGTGAAAAGTACCAGAAAAACCTTAGTACGTTTAACATATATGACAGACATAAAAAGATTTGTAAATTCAACAAGCAAGTGCAAATTTACTTAATTAGTTCGTAAAAAGCACTCATGTGGTATTCTAAGTTCTAATTTCTTTCTTGGCTCATACTTAAATCACTATAAATTTCATGGTTAACGAAATTATAGACACTAATTCGTTGAGTTTATGTCAAATTATTTTTCATCAAAACAAAACAACCACATGGTTTTCTGGCTTTTCAAAAGAGCATCTTTACGTTTGTAAAAGACGCTCTTTAAGCATACTACTAACGCCCTTTTAAGGTCCTGTCAAGCACCTTTTCTTTAATCAACACATAACTAATTGATTTGCAACCGATTACAAACCTACTTTTTAACACGTATTTTACATGTTTTTTTACAGACAACTTCTACAAGTCATGTAAAATATTTTTTTCAAAGAGTTATTAATGCCTTATTCAACATTCTTCCAAGAAAAACAACTTATAGTAAAAACCAGATTATTAATGATTGATTTTTAGGCTTAAACATAACACAAGTAAGTGAGAATTGCGAAAAACAACAAAAGTATGTGCGTTAAAAACAAATTTCCATATAATATTATGAGGTTATGCTTTTTTTAAGTATCTTTTGCACTTCAAAGTCTACAAGGGTTAATTGCGCCCTTTTGTAAACATATACTTTTGATAAAAATAATAATAAACATAATACATAACATCAAAGATGAAAAATTTCATTTGAGAATCCCTGACAAAGTGAATGGCTTAATGACTATCACTATTGAGGAAACTGATTACAAGGCTGAGGTAGAAAAAAACTCTTAAAGGATTATCGTAAGCGTGCCAACGTTCCTGGTTTCCGTCAGGGTCAGGTCCCTGTTGGTCTGATAAAGCGTCAGTATGGTCCACAGGTAAAGATGGATGCTATCAATAAGATTCTTGGTGAGAACCTCCAGAAATATATCGCTGATAACAATATCCAGATGTTGGGTCAGCCAATGGGTTCAGAATCTCAGGAAGCAGTTGACTTGGAGAAGCCAGCACCTTACGAGTTCAAGTTTGATATTGCTGTTGCTCCAGAATTCAAGATTGAGTTAAATGGTAAGAACAAGATTGACTACTACGAGATTGCTGTTGACGACAAACTAATCGACCAGCAGGTTGAAATGTTCCAGAGCCGTTCTGGTCACTATGAGCAGGCTGAGGTGTTCGATCCAGAGCAGCGTGACTTGTTGAAGGGCGACATCCGTGAGTTGGACGAGAATGGAAACACACTCGAGGGTGGTATCACTGTTGAAGGTGCATCTTTGATGCCACAGTATATTAAGATTGAGGATCGAGAAGAAACTCTTTGATGGTGCTAAACTTGGCGACATCATTACTTTCAATCCAACAACAGCCTATCCAGACAATGACATCGAGGTCTCTTCACTCTTAAAGATTAAGAAGGAAGAAGTTGCAGAACATAAGGGCAACTTCTCTTATCAGATTACAGAGATTTCACGTTTCGTTAAGGCAGAGAACAATGCTGAGCTTTGGAAAAGTGTTTATGGTGAGGATACTGACATTAAGGACGAGGCAGCTTTCCGCAAGGCAATTGCTGACGGCTTAACAGAGCAGTTGAAGGGCGATTCAAACTACAAATTCGTACAGGACCTTCGTGCATACTGCGAGAAGAAGGTTGGCGAATTGACTTTCCCAGACGCATCATCTTGAAGCGCATTATGTTGGCTAACAATCAGGATAAAGGCGAGGAGTTTGTAGAGAAGAACTACGCACAGAGCATTAAGGAGCTGACCTGGCACCTGATTAAGGAGCAGCTGGCTAGGATCGTAACATCAAAGTTGATGACAACGATGTTCGTGAGAGTGCTCGCCAAGTAGCACGTGCACAGTTTGCTCAGTATGGTATGACCAATGTTCCTGAGGACTATCTGAACGGTTATGCTGATGAGATGCTGAAGAATCGTGAGAATGTAAACTCATTCGTTGAAACAGCACTCGACCGCAAACTCGCTGAAGCTATCAAGGAAGTTGTTAAATTGAACGTTAAGAGCGTAAGCCTTGAGGAATTTAATAAACTTGTAAGTGAGTAATATTTTTAGAAAAATCTTCCTTTATATATAGAGGTTACCGATCTTATCTTTGCTTAGGATATACAGCAAAAAGCCTTATTAAGTGGCATGACGTTTGTATAACTAATAACGATAAGAGAGGTCGATAACCTCTATTTTCGTCATACTAACAATTATATAGAAAGGAAAAATGAACGATTTTAGAAAGTATGCCACAGGGCATCTTGGGATGAATGGTATGGTGCTTGACGACGTAATGAGAGCACAGGCACAGTATCTTAATCCATATATTCTTGAGGAACGTCAGCTGAATGTGACTCAGATGGATGTCTTCTCACGTTTGATGATGGAGAGAATCATCTTCCTCGGAACACAGGTGGATGACTATTCAGCCAACACCATTCAGGCGCAGTTGCTTTATTTGGACTCTGTTGATCCGGGCAAGGATATTTCTATATATATAAACTCTCCTGGAGGAAGTGTCACAGCAGGCCTTGGCATCTATGACACAATGCAATTCATCTCAAGTGACGTTGCTACACTCTGTACAGGTATGGCAGCCTCAATGGCTGCAGTCTTACTCGTTGCAGGCAAGGAAGGTAAGCGTTCGGCACTAAAAACACAGTCGTGTAATGATTCACCAACCATTAGGTGGCGTACAAGGTCAGGCATCTGACATTGAGATTGAAGCACGCGAAATACAGAAGTTTAAGAAAGAACTCTATACTATCATCAGCGAACACTCTCACCAACCATTTGAAAAAGTATGGAATGATAGTGATCGTAACTACTGGATGACCTCCACAGAGGCTAAAGAATATGGCATGATTGATGAGGTCTTGGTAAGAAAATCAGAAACTAACACTTCTGACGAAACAAAGTAAAGGATAAATAATGCCTCAGAAGAAATGTAATTTTTGCGGCCGAAACGAGAAGGATGTAAAACTTCTTATCACTGGCTTGAACGGCTTTATCTGTGAAGAATGCGCACAGCAAGCCTATAACATCGTTATGCAAACAGGTGCTTTTAACAGAAGCGCAGAGCGAAGAAGGTAAAGCTTTTAAGCTCAAGAAAGTACCTAAACCAAAAGACATCAAGCAGTATCTTGACGAATATATCATTGGTCAAGATGAAGCAAAACGCTATCTTTCCGTAGCTGTTTATAATCATTATAAACGTTTGCAACAACCAAAAGAAGAAGATGGTGTTGAGATAGAAAAAGAGTAACATCATCATGGTAGGCTCTACTGGTACAGGCAAGACCTTACTTGCTCGCACCATCGCAAAACTTCTTGACGTACCCTTCACAATTGTTGATGCGACCGTTTTCACCGAAGCAGGTTATGTAGGTGAGGACGTAGAAAGTATTCTCTCACGCCTCTTGCAGGTTGCGAACTATGACGTTTCAGCTGCCGAGCGTGGCATTGTCTTTATTGACGAAATAGACAAGATAGCTCGAAAGAGTGACAACCCAAAGCATTACACGTGATGTTAGCGGCGAGGGTGTGCAACAAGGCTTACTGAAGCTCTTAGAGGGAACAATGGTAAACGTACCACCAAAGGGAGGCCGCAAACATCCTGATCAGGATTACATACACGTAGATACACGTAACATACTCTTTATCTGTGGCGGTGCATTCGATGGCATTGAGCGCAAGATTGCACAACGAATGAATGCACATACGGTCGGTTATAACTCTGTGCAGAACATAGCAAAGATAGACAAGAATGACCTAATGAAATACGTTCTTCCACAGGACTTAAAGTCCTTTGGACTTATCCCTGAGATTATTGGTCGTTTACCAGTCCTCACCTATCTTAATCCACTTGACCGCAAGGCGTTACGTAGCATACTTATTGAGCCAAAGAACTCTATCGTGAAGCAGTATATCAAACTGTTCAGTATGGATGGAATAAAACTAACATTCACTGAGCCTGCTCTTGAATATATTGTGGATAAGGGTGTGGAATATAAGCTTGGTGCACGTGGATTACGTTCTATCGTTGAAGCTGTTATGATGGACGCAATGTTTGACCTGCCATCACGACGTCTTAAGTCGTTTGAAGTAACAGAAGAATACGTTAAACAACAACTGAATAAAGCCCATATTCAGAAACCAGATACAATCTCATAAAAGCAATATATCAGTCTGCTGACGTAAAGACAATTAACGTCGGCAGACTATACTATTTCTATAGAAAAAGGAAAAATACCCAATGACAAACGAAGTCAATCTTACCGAAAAAAACTAAAAACATTATTTTGGCTTTGATAAGTTCAAAGGGAGACCAAGAAGCAATTATCCGTAATCTTCTTAACGGACAAGATACCTTCGTCCTAATGCCAACAGGTGGAGGAAAGAGTCTTTGCTATCAACTTCCTTCGTTGATTATGGAGGGACAGCAATTGTCGTTTCCACTTATTGCATTGATGAAGAACCAAGTAGATGTTGTCAATGGTATCAGCGAAGAAGACGGAGTTGCACACTACATCAATTCTTCCTTGAAAAAGCAGAAATAGACAAGGTACGTGCTAATATCGTTTCAGGTCGCACAAAACTGCTCTATGTTGCTCCAGAATCCTTAAACAAAGAAGAAAAATATTGAGTTCCTTTAAGTCTGTAAACATCAGCTTCTATGCCATTGATGAAGCTCATTGCATCTCTGAATGGGGACATGACTTTCGCCCAGAATATCGTAAGATACGTAATGCAATTGAAACAATTGGTTCTGCTCCCGTAATAGCACTTACGGCAACGGCAACAGACAAGGTACGCACAGACATCATACGCAGCTTAGGAATTGAGGATTGTACTGAATTCAAAAGCTCTTTTAATCGTCCAAACCTCTATTATGAAGTGCGCCCAAAGAAGAGTGATGACGATACGAATAAACAGATTATCAAGTTTATCAAACAACATACGGGTAAGAGTGGCATCATTTACTGTCTTTCACGTAAGAAAGTAGAAGAGTTAGCAGCCATCTTACAAGCTAACGACATCAAGGCTGCTCCCTACCATGCTGGCCTTGACTCAGACACACGCTCTAAGACACAAGACGACTTCCTTATGGAAGAGTTAGACATTATCGTGGCTACCATCGCTTTTGGTATGGGTATCGACAAACCAGACGTACGATTTGTCATACACTATGATATTCCAAAGAGTCTTGAAGGTTATTATCAAGAGACAGGACGTGCTGGACGTGATGGCGAAGAAGGTCTGTGCATTGTGTTCTACTCTAAAAAAGACCTCAACAAACTGGAAAAGTTTATGGAGGGTAAGCCAGTTGCAGAACAAGACATTGGTCGACAATTACTACAAGAAACAGAAGCCTATGCAGAGTCGTCTGTCTGCCGTAGAAAGATGCTATTACATTACTTTTGGCGAAGAATATCCAAAGTGCAACTGCTCTATGTGCGACAATTGTTTACATCCTAAAAATAAAGATCGAAGGACAAAAACAACTCCTCATCATTCTTCAAGCAATAAAAAAACCTTAAAAAGAAAAACTTCCGTCAGGAATATATTATCGACTTTGTACGAGGTAGAGCTACCGACGACCAAAAAGACCATAAGCATGATGAGTTAGAAGACTTCGGTGAAGGCGAAGACGAAAAACCCAAAGATATGGAACCCCGTTATTCGTCAGGCTCTCTTAGCAGGTTATCTAAAAAGGATGTAGAGAATTACGGCCTACTGAAATTAACCTCAGCAGGGAAACAATTCATGAAGTCACCAAAATCATTTATGATTGTCATGGATACCGAATTTAAAGAGGAGGACGAAGAGGACAATCAAATAATGGGAACAGCAGTTCTTGACCCAGAACTCTTCTCTATGCTAAAAAACCTTCGTAAGGATATTGCTCATAAATTAGAAATACCACCTTACGTTATCTTCCAAGATATTTCCTTGGAGCAGATGGCAATGATGTACCCTATCAATGAGCAAGAACTACAAAACATACAAGGCGTTGGTGCTGGTAAAGCAAAGCGTTACGGAAAAAGAATTCTTTGAATTAATAAAACAACACTGCGAAACAAATAATATTGAACGTCCTGAAGAGCTACGTGTTAGAACTGTTGCTAAAAAGTCTATGCAGAAGGTAAAGATTATCCAAAGCATTGACCGCAAACTTCCTCTTGATGACATAGCCTCAGCAGAAGGACTTGGCTTTGATGATTTGCTTACAAAGATAGAAGAGATTGTTTATAGTGGAACAAAACTCAACATTGACTACTTCCTTGAAGATGTGTATGACGAGGACCAAATAGACGATATTCATGACTATTTTATGAGCAGCGAAACTGACTGCCTCAACACGGCAATGGAAGAACTTGATGGTGATTACAACGAAGAGGAAATCCGCCTTGTACGCATCAAATTCCTGTCAGAGATGGCGAACTAACACTTTACATCATTAATTAATGGGTGTATTGCACTTTACCTGTAGGGATACATGGTTTATGTGTCCCTACAAACTATAACTAAAAATCTTTTAATACCCTCTGCCTACATACAAATCTCCGAATATTAATCTTTTTGTTTAATATAACCCTTATAAATCTTAATACTGTAATCAATTCGTTCCATAAATTTGGATATATGTAATCTATTTATTACCTTTGCCTATGAAGTCCGATAGAGTATATAAGGATGACAGAATCCTTTTTAGAGTTTCTTAAATCCTTAGAACCAAAAAGTTAGAAAAAAAGTATCTTTATGTAATACAAATTCTAAAAAAACAGAAGCTGTTGTTAGTGAAAAAATTTATTAAGCATTTAGAAAATACGAACTTATACGAGATGAGAGTTTCCTTTCATCAAATGAATAGGACTATTGTGTTTTCAGTAGATGCTGTAAATATCATCTCTGCAACTAAGATTCTTTTTATTGAATTCTTTTCTAAAGAAGGATACGAAGCAATATAGAAGCGAAATCAACAAAGCTGTAAAACTTTTAGAAGAATGGAGGAATGAATATGAAGAAGATTAATGAAGAAAAGTGGAAGCACTTAAAAATCATTTGATGATATTCTCAAAGAAGAAATTGGTGCTGAAAAATCTTTTGAACGGGAAGAATTTGAGGCACGTGCTAAGGCTTATTATTATGCAGAATTGCTAAAGGAACAGCGTAAACTGCAGAAGATGACACAGCAGCAGTTGGCGGATAAGATAGGTAAGAAGCGAGAGTATATCTCAAATATTGAGCGTGGAAATACTGACATGCAGCTTTTCTACTTTTATGCAGATTGCAAATGCTTTTAGGACTTCGTTTTGCATTGGTGGTAGGATAGTTACACAGGTGAAAAAGTGATAAGTTGGTCTTGTTTCGGTCGTATATTACAAGATGTTTAATGCTTAGCACCATTGGTGTTTACCAAAACACGATATGTGCGGACCATTCACATATTTCTTAAAGATGGGAATTTAGAGTCGTTATGCTTACTATAAGGAATGCTGTAAGTTGAAGAGGGTTAACTAAAAATATAGGGAGTGTTTATGGAAAAAGTTATAAAAAAAGGGTTCTCCCCTTTTATGTAAATAAATCAAGAAAGAGGCTGAATCAGAAAGTCATCAATGGTTATTGAAGTGTGGTACAATCTTTTATCTAACCTTCAATTATCCCTTATGACAAATGCGTATGGCGCGCATTCTTACTTCCGAGTCAGCCCCTTGACTATTTGAATTTAATGTTTTGTATTATTCAGCACAACTTTGCGACTTTACAGCAACAAGCATCCAGACGGTCTTTTCCTGCTCTTTGAGGAAGTCACTCATCAATGAAACTGTTGTGTCATCCTTTGCATCAGAAGCAAGTTCGATAATTCGACGCTCACGTGCTATCAAGGTCTTGTAAGTCTCTAAAAGAATACCAAGAGCTTCATTGTTGCTAGCTACCGCATCAACCTCCTTGAGTTCAGCTGACTGTAAATAAGCACTATAACGACTCTCTGGCGTACTACCCAACTGAAGAATACGTTCAGCAACCTCGTCAACCTTCTCTGCTGTGTCGTTGTAAAGTTCTTCATACTTATGGTGCATCACAAAGAAGCCATGTCCTTTCACATTCCAGTGGAAGTTACGAAGATTGCTGTAATATACTTGAAGGTCTGCCAATAAAACTGAAAGCTCATTTACTACGTTCTGTACCTTCTTTTCGTCTAATCCTAATAAATCTAATGTTCTCATTTTTGAATATGAATTTTTAATTGTTGTTTCTTGTTTTACGTTTGCAAAGTTAGCGAGTTAAAGGTTCTGCCACAACAGATATTTTCTATACACTCATTGATAGCATCTATATACAACTATATTCATTTGATAATAAAGCACTTACCCATTACCTCATGGCTTGACAAATAATCAAGACAAAAACAAATGTTATCAAGTAGTCAGCAAAAAGTATGGAATGAGTGAGAAGATAAATATTAAATACATTTAATAAGGTGTGAGAAAAATAGAAAAAGTCAGTTCATTTAATATTTAATTACTAAATTTGCATGCAATAAATTTCTAAAATACAATTATGTCATCATTTGTTGCAGACAAAATCATGATGGACGGCTTAACCTACGATGACGTCCTTTTAATTCCGGCTTATTCAGAAGTACTACCCAAAGAGGTGGTTTTGAAAACCAAGTTTTCACGTAACATTGAGCTTAATGTACCTTTCGTTACAGCAGCCATGGATACTGTTACGGAGAGTTCTATGGCAATAGCAATTGCACGTGAAGGTGGTATTGGTGTAATTCACAAGAATATGAGCATCGAAGACCAAGCACGTCAGGTAGCAATTGTGAAGCGAGCTGAGAATGGTATGATATACGACCCTGTTACAATTCGTAAGGGACGCACCGTACAAGATGCGCTTGCAATGATGGCAGATTATCATATCGGTGGTATCCCAGTAGTAGATGAGGACAATCGCCTTGTGGGTATTGTCACTAATCGTGACCTTCGATTTGAACGTCATTTAGATAAACTTATAGATGACGTAATGACCACCGAAAAAACCTTGTTACAACTCATCAGAAGACCGACCTTATAGCAGCGGCACAAAATTCTACAAGAGAATAAAATTGAGAAACTACCTAGATAGTTGATCGTGAGAACCGACTCGTAGGATTGATTACTTATAAAGACATCACCAAGGCTAAGGATAAACCAATGGCATGTAAAGACGAGAAGGGTCGTCTTCGTGTTGCGGCAGGTGTTGGTGTGACAGGCGACACAATGGAGCGTGCACAAGCACTTGTTGCTGCTGGTGTTGATGCAATCGTTATTGATACTGCTCACGGACACTCTGCAGGTGTGATTGGTAAGCTACACGAAGTAAAATCAGCCTTCCCTAACCTTGATGTCGTTGTGGGTAACATTGCAACTGGTGAAGCTGCAAAATTCTTGGTCGACAATGGTGCTGATGCCGTTAAGGTTGGTATCGGTCCTGGCTCTATCTGTACAACACGTGTCGTAGCAGGTGTTGGTGTGCCACAGCTGAGTGCTATCTATGATGTTTGCAAGGCGCTGGAGGGTACAGGCGTGCCATTGATTGCTGATGGTGGTTTGCGTTACTCTGGTGATGTTGTTAAAGCATTGGCAGCAGGTGGTAGCAGCGTGATGATTGGTTCATTGGTTGCAGGTACAGAGGAGTCGCCTGGTGACACTATTATCTTCAACGGACGTAAGTTCAAGAGCTATCGTGGTATGGGTTCATTAGAGGCTATGGAACAGAAGAATGGTTCACGTGATCGTTACTTCCAGAACGATGTTGGCGATGTTAAGAAACTTGTTCCAGAGGGAATCGCTGGTCGTGTTCCTTACAAGGGAACAGTTCAGGAAGTTATCTATCAGTTGGTCGGTGGTCTTCGTTCTGGTATGGGCTACTGCGGTGCAGCTTCTATCGAGAACCTGCATAACGCTAAGTTTACACGTATCACGAATGCTGGTGTATTAGAGAGTCATCCACATGACATTTCAATTACCAGTGAAGCCCCAAACTATTCGCGTCCAGAATAATTCAATATGATAAATTGGTCACCCTCTTTCTTGTTTATCAAGGGAGAGGGTCCCTGCGCTAAAATAACAACAATGAGATTCAAACTGTGCTTGTCTACTCTTCTGCTTTCAACAACAATAGCATTTGGGCAGACTAATCCGACAATAATGACTATCAACGGACAGCCCGTAAGTCGTTCCGAATTTGAATATTCGTATAATAAGAATAACACTGAGGGTGTAATTGACAAGAAGAGTGCGGAGGAATACGTCGACCTCTTCATTAATTACAAACTAAAAAGTACAATCCGCACTTGATGCACATTTAGACACTCTCAGCTCCTTCAAAAAGGAATTTCTCAGCTATCGTAATCAACAGATACGTCCTACCTTTATTACTGACGCTGACGTTGAAGCCGAAGCACGAAGACTCTACCGTGAATCAAAACAACAAGTAGAGTCTAATGGAGGTATGTGGCAATGCGCACATATCCTCATTGGATTGTACCAGAATGCTGAAAAAGAGGAAACTGAAGTAGCTAAACATTTGGCAGACTCTATCTACAATGCACTTCGAGGAGGAGCAGACTTTGCAGAACTTGCGAAGAAATATTCTACTGATGTTAATTCGGCTAAAGATGGCGGAACATTACTACATATTCAGAAAGGACAAACTGTCCCTGAGTTTGAAAAGGCTTTATTTGCTTTGAAAACTGGCGAGATAAGCACACCTGTGCTTTCTCCTTTTGGATACCATATTATTAAAATGATTGGTCCAGAGGACTTCTAACCTATGAAACACTCCGTCCTAACATCATGCAGTACATCGAGATGCGTGGACTACGTGAGCAGCTTATTGACAACAAACTGGACTCTATTGTGACAAGTGAGGGAAAAAGCAATCACGCAGGAACAAAGTATTAGACAGAAAGCTGGCCTCACTTGAGGAGCAAGACATCAACATGAAATACCTTATCCGTGAATATTATGATGGCTTGCTAATGATTGAAATGAGCAATCGTGAGGTATGGGAAAAGGCTTCTAAAGACGAAAAAAGCTCTCGAGGCTTATTTTCGCAAGCATAAGAAACAATATAAATGGACTGAACCACGTTTTAAGGGTATTGCCTATCACGTAAAAACAAAGGAGGATGTTGAAGCAGTAAAGGCCTGCATAAAGGACGTACCTTTCAAGCAATGGGCTGAAAAACTTCGTGATAAGTTCAACGCAGATAACACCATCCGTATCTGCGTAGAGAAAGGTATCTTTTAGAAAAGGAGATAACACATTGATTGACAATGAAGTATTTGGAGAGAAGAAGACGGTGAAGCCTGTCAACGGATACCCGATTGATGCGGTATTTGGCAAGAAGATAAAAGCACCAGAAAGCATGGATGATGTGCGCGACCTCGTTGTTACCAACTATCAGGAAGAACTTGAAAAGAACTGGATAGAGGCATTGCGCAAGAAATATAAGGTTGTCGTTGATAAAAAAGTTCTTTCAACAGTCAATAAACACTAAGATAATATTGAATTTCAATGAAGATAAATAAGCGAAAGACTATTGTCCTACTTGCAGGAACAATTCTTACAGCAATGGGGCTACAAGCTGGTGCATTCCACGCAAGCGGTCCAAAGACTCTATCCGACACTGTCAAAACCCAATCTACTAATCCCACCAATCCAAAGAGTATTGTTGATGAAGTTGTTTGGGTTGTAGGTGACGAACCCATTTTGAAGTCTGAGATTGAGATAATGAAGCTTCAAAATGAAGCAGAAGGGTGTGAAATGGAATGGTGACCCCTGAATGTATTATACCTGAACAAATTGCTGTACAAAAGCTTTTTCTACATCAAGCAGCTCTCGATAGTATCGAAGTAACAGAAGCTGAGATTGCACAAGGAGTGGACCAACAGATAAACTACTGGTTCTCTTCCACAGATTGGCTCAAAAGAGAAGCTCGAAGAGTTTCAAAATAAGAGCATGACGCAGATTCGATAAGACCTACATGACGATTACAAAAATCGTCAGCTCGTACAGAAAATGCAGGAAAAGTTGGTCAGTGATGTTAAGGTTTCACCAGCAGAAGTACGAGAATACTTTTAAGAAATTATCAGTAGACAGTATTCCTATCATTCCAACAACGGTTGAAGTTGAGATACTTACACAGACTCCAAAGGTTGAAATTGAAGAAGTAAATCGTATAAAAAAACCTATTACGTGATTATACAGATCGTATAACAAAGAACGAAACATCATTTGCAACCTTAGCTCGTCTTTATTCAGAGGACCCAGGAACTGCTCGTCAAGGAGGAGAGTTAGGTTATATGGGGCGTGGCATACTGATCCAGCCTTTGCAGCTGCTGCTTTCAATCTTACTGACCCAAAAGAAAGTTTCAAAGATCGTAGAGAGTGAGTTCGGTTATCATATCATACAACTTATAGATCACCGTGGCGACAAAAGTGAATGTTCGCCATATTCTTTTGAAACCACGTATGTCAGCAGCTTCTATCGAAACAGCTAAGGAGCATTTAGACTCTATAAGTAAAGACATCAGAAATGGTAAGTTCACCTTTGAAGATGCAACAGCTTATCTCTCAGATGATAAAGACACAAAAACAATCATGGTCTGATGGTAAACTCGACTGAGAATGCTCGTACATCACGTTTTAAGATGAAAGACTTACCTACGGAAGTTGCACGTGTTGTCGATACGATGAAGGTCGATGAGGTATCAATGCCTTTCCAAATGATAAATACTCGTGGTAAGGCCGTATGTGCTATTGTAAAGGTTAAAGCACGAGTACCAGAACACAGAGCAACTATAACCGAAGACTTCCAAACAATGCGTGATATTGTTACAGCTAAGCGCAGAAAAGAGGTACTACACGACTGGGTTGTAAAGAAAGTTAAGGAAACTTATGTGAGGATTAATCCTCGTTATAGAAATTGTAAGTTCCAATACGAGGGTTGGATTAAATGACAATAAACAATAGTATATTGAAGCAATTTGTAGGCATAGAATATTGATAACAATAATTCTATGCCTTTTTGGGTTATGCTCAACTCAACCACTTCTTGCACAGAAAGTCAAAGAAAAGAAAGGGGATAAGTTCTATATAGACCACGCAGACAACCTCCGCCAGAACCAAATGGAGATGCCTGACGTGATGATTGCTAAGGGTGGCGTACGCTTTCGTTATAAGGGAATGACGCTAAAATGCGATAGTGCTTATTTCAATGAGAAAGCCAATTGGTTCAAAGCTTTTAGCCGTGTACATATTACTCGCCCTGGTGGCGTAACACTTGATTGCCAACGTCTTCATTATGACGGCTTTGGACAAATGGTCTATGCTCGTGGCAAAGTAGTTGTAAGAGAACCAGGTCGATCTCTCCGTTGCGATAGCTTGGATTATAACACCGCCTCTAAGATTGCCAACTACTTTGGCGGTCGTGGAACATTAGTTTACAACGGCAATACTGTTATTGCTGACCAAGGTGATTACAACACTGAAAACCACGATGCCAACTTCTTTGGAGATGTTATAATGACTACGCCTAAGTATCGTATTAAAAGCCCAGAAGCTCATGGTAACACTGGAGACAGGACTTGTTCATGTTATCGGAAACTCTGTTATAAGAACCACTAAGGGCGAGGTAATACACACAAATGATGGAACTTACAATAGCAGAACAGACCACATGGAACTTAACGGACGGTCTACCATAAAGTCTCCAAAACAAGATGTAGAAGGCGATAACATCATCTATAATAGTTCGACCAATGAGGCAGAAGGACATGGTAATGTGAAGATTGTAGACAAGGTAAATAAGCGCACAATTATAGGAGAACATGTCTTCTATAATGAAAAGACAGGGCATAGCAAAGCACGTGGAAATGTGAAAATTGATGACCGCAAGGAACAGCGTATTATTACTGGTGATGAAGTTACATATAATGCTAAAAGTGGTTATAGTGAAGGGCATGGAAACGTGAAGATTGTAGACAAGCTGAAACAACGTACTGTGACAGGTGACGACCTCACCTACAACAGTAACACACACGAAGGAACAGGCGAAGGAAATGTTTACTACATTGACCACAAGAGTAAACATGCTTTCTACGGAGATTACTTACACTATACAGACTCCGCAGCAATAGCCTTCGGCGGTAAACCCGGTCCTATTGCAAAAGACTTCTCACAAGGAGATACACTCTTTGTTCATGCTGATACCATTAGCATGAAGGGATTTCGCATGAATACTCCACAGATGTATCGTGAAATATACGGCGTAAATAATGTTCGCATTTACCGCACAGACATACAAAGCAGTATGTGGATTTTATGGTTGCAAACACGAAAGACTCTTGCCTTACGATGTATGACTACCCTATCGCATGGAGCGGTACACGTCAGTTAGTAGGCGACTCTATCAAAAGCCTACATGAACGACTCAACCATTCGTCAAGCATTTGTTCATGGCAATGCTTTCTCTATTGAAAAAATATCCCAGGATAAATATTATAATCAGATATCTTCTAAGAAGATGCGTGCCGACTTCGTCGATGGGGCTATACGCCGTGTTGATGCTTGGGGAAATGTTGTACTTGTCTTCTATCATACCGATAAAGACAGTACACTCATTGGACATAATTACACTGAGGACAGACACACTTCGCATGTTTATCTCGCCTATGCGAAAGATGCAGAAAAGTATGGATGTCGAAAATCAAATGGTGTTATCAGTCCAATAACACAAATACCTCCCTGACAAATTGAAACTACCAGGCTTTTGAACTTTTTCGATGATGTTCGTCCCTAAGGACAAGAACGATATTTTCCGTGTTGCAGCACGTAAGACGAGTGAGACTCACACGTAATTCGCAAGTGTCCTTACCTCCTCGTCAGCAGATTGAGTAATATCCAATAACTCTTGTGAAAGCCTCACCTGCCCTTATTAAGACATATCCGATTATAATAATGCAATTCTTTCAATCATCACGTCCTCGCCGTTTCCATCATAAGTATATGTTTGTGGACGAGCGTAAGGAACTTCTCCACGACATAGAGCAACAAGCACTCCACGAACTCAATAATGAGCAACATGCTAACAATAAGACTCGGGAGGAGTTACAGCAAAGACTTTCTAATTCATTTAAGCCTGATGTCTTGCGTCATCGTGGTAATCGCTATACGGCAATGTGGCTTTCGCTAATTCTTTCAGCAGGAGTCATAGCCCTACTTATCTTATTTTTTTATTCATAGCGTCATAAAGTCATTCATGAGTGATATTATACAACTTTTACCAGACAGTGTAGCTAACCAGATTGCCGCTGGCGAAGTTATTCAGCGTCCAGCGTCTGTAATAAAGGAATTGGTTGAGAATGCCATTGATGCTGGTGCTACCCGTATTGATGTTTTAGTGGTTGATGCTGGGCGAACCTCCATTCAAGTAATTGACAATGGAAAGGGTATGTCAGAAACCGATGCACGCCTTTCTTTCGAACGACATGCAACTTCTAAGATCTGTAAAAGCTGACGATTTATTCTCTCTTCGCACAATGGGCTTTCGTGGCGAAGCACTGGCATCCATTGCAGCAGTGGCCCAAATAGAATTGAAGACCCGTATGGAAAGCGAAGAGTTGGGCACTCATTTGTCTATTGCTGGAAGCCGATTTACGGGACAAGAACCATGTTCTTGCCCTGTGGGAAGTAACTTCTTAGTAGAAAACCTGTTCTTCAATGTACCTGCTCGAAGAAAGTTCTTAAAGTCTAACACTACCGAACTCAATAATATCATCACTGCCTTTGAACGCATCGTACTGGTCTATCCAAAGATACACTGCATAGCAACGGCACAGAACTTTTTAGTCTTCGTTCATGCAACTATCGCCAACGCATTGTAGAAGTATTCGGTAAGCGGCTCAACCAAGACCTTCTTCCGATAGACGTTGATACAAGTCTTTGCCATATTCACGGATCTCGTTGGTAAACCAGAAGCCGCACGAAAAACACCACATCAGTATTTCTTCGTTAACGACCGCTATATGAAGCATCCTTATTTTCATAAGGCTGTCCTCACGGCGTTCGACCGCCTTATACCACAAGGCGAGCAGGTTCCATACTTTCTTTACTTTGACGTACCAGCCGAGAATATTGATGTGAATATCCACCCTACAAAAACTGAAATTAAGTTTGAGAACGAACAAGCCCTTTGGCAAATCCTACTTGCAGCTGTCAAAGAATCCGTAGGACGCTTTAATGATATTCCTGCTATCGACTTCGACACAGAAGGGAAACCCGACATCCCTGTCTTCAATCCTAACATGGGAATGACAGCTCCAAAGGTTGATTTCAATCCTACATACAACCCTTTCAAACAAACGGCTCAACCTGTCAAACCATCTACTCCTAAGGGCTGGGAACAACTTTACACGGGTTTAGATTCTAACAACGAAATACAACAGTCAAAGCTTTTGAACAAGATGAGGATATGATGGTTACAAGTAACCTGAATGAAACAAATGGTAAATCAGAGGACGGTACAATTATCTCTTCTGCTGCTACACAAAGCGTTGCTGCCTCATTGATAGAAGACAAATCGCCCTCACACTATCAGTATAAGGGTTCTTATATTATGACTGCCGTAAAGTCAGGACTTATGATTATCGACCAACATCGCGCACATATCCGCATCCTATATGAAACCCTATCTGCGACAGTTAGCCGAACATAAAATGCATTCTCAAAAAGTTCTCTTCCCTGAAATGATTCAATTTGCCGTATCAGACCAAATACGACTTAACCAAATACTACCAGAGATGAACGAACTGGGTTTTCAACTTGACGACCTGGGTGGGGGCAGTTATGCAATTAATGGTGTACCATCTGGTATTGAAGGACTAAATATCCTTGCACTTATCAATGACATGGTGGCCTCAGCTATGGAAAGTGGCACCAGTGCGAAAGCCGAAATCGATCAATCTTTGGCTTTGAGTCTTGCCCGCAACGCAGCAATTCCACAAGGACAAGTGTTAAGTAGCCTTGAGATGGACAATATTGTAAATGAACTTTTTGCATGCAGTAATGTTAATTACACTCCCTCAGGCGAACCAATTATTGCAATTATGAAACAAACCGATATTGAACATCTCTTTAATAGTTGAGATTCGCAATTTTTCGTAACCTACTTATTAGCCCTATTATGCCGTCTTTTGCATAATAGGGCTAATTGTTTATCTGCTACTTCAAATCAGCTACTCTTATCCCTCTAAAAAAAGAACAAAAACGAGCCGATACGCTACCTTTCCTTCCCCACCCACCATAACCAACTTATTACCATACGCTCCGTGCTTTGTAAATTATTCTCGCACCACATAAAACCAATACATGAACTTTTTAGCCTTGAAACGACACTCTTTTGACTTTTTAAAAAGATGCTCTTTACGCATGTTATTAATGGTCTTTCGAAGTCCTATCAAGCACCTTTACTTTCACCACGTCATAACCAGCTGATTTGCTTTTACTTACAAAACTCCCTACAAACGTGCCTTATACGCTGTTTATAGATAAACACTTTGAGGATTTCCTGACATCTGTTCTAAACAATTGCCAAGTCTCAACTACTTTCAGCCGCATGATAAGACGAACGAACAAGTGGGCCACTTACCACATGCTTAAAACCCTTGCTTAAAGCAATCTGCTTGTATTCGACAAACTGTTCAGGTGTAATATAAGCCTTCACAGGCAGGTGTTGCGCTGTCGGTTGAAGATACTGACCAAGTGTGAGACGCTGACAACCAGTGGCAAGAATATCATCCATCGTTTCTAATATCTCCACATGCGTCTCACCCAAAACCGAGCATAAAAACCAGTCTTAGCAATAATTCCACAGCGAGCAATCTCGCGAAGTACCTCTAAACTGCGCTCATAACGTGCCACAGAACGTACAGAAGGTGTAAGTCGCCTCACCGTTTCCATATTGTGACCTGCCACATTAGGTTGAGTTGCCATTACCTGACGTATTAACTCGGTATTACCCATAAAGTCAGGGATGAGCAGTTCTATCTTTGTATTGGGATTTTCACGCTGTATCTCTTTGATAGTCTTTATCCAATGGGCTGCACCGTAATCAGAGAGATCATCACGATCACGGACGTAATAACAGCATAACGTAAACCGAGTGCCTTTACCGATTCGGCCACAAGACGTGGCTCATCAGGATTGAGTGGCTTCGGCCGTCCGCTTAACGTATTACAGAAACGGCACTTACGAGTGCATGTATCCCCTCCTATCATCAGCGTTGCTGTTCGTGCCATCCAACACTCCGAGCGATTCGGACAAAGTCCACTCGTACAGATAGTGTTTAGATGGTGTTTTGCAAGAATACCCGCCGTCTCACCTGTTGTCTTCTTTGATGTAAGGTCTATCTTTAAAGCCACGATGGTTTCATCACATGTGGTTCGCGTCCGAAGAGTAACCGTAGGAATTGCCGTTGTGTAAGATGACGAATAATCCCTGATAAATCAATATCTTTTAGTCGTTCTGAAACATTTTCTCTCGTGAAAATACAACCTTTTAGTAGACGCAAAAGTTCGTTATCAACATCACCCAAAACGAAATAATCGCCCATCATATTCATACTTATAATGAGATTGTTTTTGATTTCAAGCTGCACTTCCAATGTTCCGACACCTTCAAAACGATGCTTACGAACCACAGAATATTTCGGATTATTACCATAGACAAATTTGTCAGATGCCAACTCTTTCTCTATCTCTGCTATTCGCTCCATATCGTCTATTGTCAAATCCAACGTCCTGTCCCCACACATCTCACGTCTTACAAAGTCCATAAATGCAGGAATTTGTAAGTCAGTATGACCTGCGATGTTTGCTACTCGCTGTCTAACTGAGCTAATTCCCTTTACTCTGCAACTTTTCTTTTATTTGGTGTAAGTGCATTCGTCAAGTGTTCGAGCTGAGTATCAAAGAGTAGAGAATTGTGCAAAAACATCTGATTAGAAAGTTGATAGAAAGCACATCCCGACACCTTTCTATCATTAATTAAAATATCATTACGTCCAGACAATTCCGCCTTTAATATTCAACCTTTGTAAAAGTTCCGTCATTCGTTTCATATACTTCGTAAAAGGCTTCTTCTGCATTAGCGGTTCGTGAGATATAAGAAAATTGTATACATCCCATGTCGGCATAAATACATCCACCCCCTACTCCGTCGTCTGAAAACATCTATTTTATGTTCTTTACAATATGTGATATTAACCTCATTTTCAATCAATTGATTTCGCCCTAACATAACCGTCGGATGAACTTGCCACCCAATAAAAAAATCCTCATCGGTATAATGACGTGCTACATATTCTTCCACAGCAAAAATAGAATGGTAATTGACGAATTACATCTGGTTTAGGTAGTAGTATATACTTCATTACTGGTATTGATTGTTTATGAAAAACAAATGTACAAATAAATTTATTAAAGTGAGAAAAGAACAATGAAAAATTGCATTATTCTAACAAGAAGAAGTAAATTCCTGAAAAATACAACAAATTAAACCCGCATAGATATTAGGCGATAAAACTCCAAGTGACAAATTTGGGATTATCCAATAATGAAATAAAGGTCATCAATTAACAAAACATCTCAAAATATTCTTTTTCATTCCCATTTCTGTGATATTTTAATTAATTTTGCACATATAAAAACAAAAAGGATAATCATGCTTTTTATTCAATTGGCTGAACACCTTCGGCAATTATCTTATACTGATGAGGCGTACATTCAGTCGTCCAGAACGATTGAGAATGTTCTTAAAACAATATGTTAAAAGAAATGACTCAATTGGGTGTCGACTCTATTGGTATCGTTCTTCTCATCTCCTTTTTCATAGGGGCGGTAATATGTATTCAGATTAAGCTCAACGTACAAAGTCCTTGGATGCCGCATTGGGTGTCGGGTTATGTGACGAGAGAAATTATGCTCTTGGAATTTTCAAGCAGTATCATGTGTCTTATTCTGTCGGGAAAAGTTGGATCGAACATTGCTTCTGAATTGGGAACAATGCGTGTTACACAGCAGATTGACGCCTTAGAAATTATGGGTATCAACTCCGCCAGTTATCTCATCCTACCCAAAAATCTTTAGGACTCATCACGATCATGCCATTTCTTGTCATCTTCTCTGCTGCAACAGGAATTATTGGTGCATACGCCACTGCTTATCTTGCACACATTATCACACCAGTGGATTTGACGGCGGGCTTGCAACATAACTTCAACCCTTGGTTTATGTGGATGAGTATCATCAAAGGGTTCTTCTTTGCCTTCACTATCACAAGCGTATCCTCATACATGGGTTATACCGTGAAAGGAGGTAGTGTTGAAGTCGGCAAAAGCCCTCGACAGATGCTGTTGTATGTTCAAGTGTACTGATTCTTTTCAGTGATGTCTTCCTTACACAGATGTTGAGTTAAACCTCCCCAACCCCTCCAAAGGAAGGGAGATTAGAGAAAAATAAATCAACTCCTGAAAGTTAATACAAACTAATTAATAAGCCCATCTTCCCCCACAAGTAAACAGATTGGGCTCCCTCCTTTCGGAGGGGTCGGGGAGGCTCTATGATTGAAGTAAAACATCTCTACAAATCATTCGGCGATAAAGAAGTGCTGAAGGATATAAACACCGTTTTTGAAAACGGGAAAACAAATCTCATCATCGGTCAGAGTGGTGCAGGGAAAACGGTCCTAATGCGTTCGCTCACAGGACTACTTTAACCCAACAAAAGGCGAAGTACTCTATGACGGACGTAACTTTGTCAACATGACAAAGAAAGAACAAATCTTATGCGCCGTGAGATGGGTATGATCTTTCAAGGAGCTGCCCTCTTCGACTCGCTCACCGTACTGGAAAATGTACGCTTCCCATTAGATATGTTCTTCTGACATGACAGCACAGGAACGCAACAAAAGAGCAATGGAATGTATTGACCGCGTTAACCTGACAGGTGCAGAAGAGAAGTTCCCTGGTGAGATTTCTGGTGGTATGCAGAAGCGTGTAGCCATTGCCAGAGCCATCGTGATGAACCCTAAATATCTTTTCTGTGATGAACCTAACTCTGGACTTGACCCAAAGACCTCGTTAGTCATCGACGAACTCTTGACAAGTATCACACGTGAGTTTAATATAACAACCATCATCAATACGCATGATATGAACTCGGTGATGGGTATTGGCGAAAATATTATCTTCATTGCTGATGGTAAAAAAAGAATGGCAAGGTGACAAAGACTCTGTTATTACATCGAAAAATCAGAAACTAAACGATCTCGTCTTTGCTTCTGAACTCTTTAAAAAGGTGAAGAATATTGAAAAGAATGCTCTACCATAAGCATAACCTACCATCATTCTGATAAACAAAAAGTCCTCCTACATCTTTATTCCACCTTATTCAAAATGAAATAAATACGTAAGAGGACTTTTATACGTATGTCTTAATAATCTTACTTATTTACTCTCTTTATCGTAAAGAAACGCAGCATCACTTAATCTATAAGTGTTGGACGCAACTTCTCAATCGAAGAAAAATCAAAAACAGACATTGGCAATTATGTGCTATCGCATTATCCAAACACCCTGCTTCTTCTGCATTGGTACAACAACCTGTTCTTTTTGTTTTATCGCCATAATGGAACAACAAGAAAAACACTGGCTGTACTATCTTTTTTTCTGAGAAAACCGACGAAGCATACGATACAGATTTAATCCCATTGTGTTCTGTCTTCTGTTGTTCTATAAACTGACGGAGATTCATCAAGAGTTGCTTTTTGATAGCTATCAGGTAACTGTGCAGAACGATTCTTCCTCGTAAGAAATCTTCGTAATGTCCTTCTATAAGTTGTTCATAATAGAGTTTTGCTGCATTGCCCGCTAATTGCCCCTCGATCAACCTCCTTCTTCTTACCACAAGCTATCAACAAAAAGCCAAGGCAAAAAGAAGGGGCAAAAACAATTCGTTTCATAGACATACTCCTACGACTACTTCTGACGTATAAATACATTTATTGGGCAACCATGCAATTCCAATTCTCGCGTATCTTATTCTCTAAGAAACGACGATACTGCTCCTTAATATACTGTGGAAGGTTGGCATAGAACACGAAAGAAGGTATCTGTGTGTTTGGAAGCTGTGAGCAATACTTAATCTTGATATACTTACCCTTTACTGACTGTGGTGGGGTTGCTTCAATGATAGGAAGCATCACCTCGTTCAGCTTCGTTGTACCAATATGTATGGTACGATTTTGATAAACCTCTTTCGCAGTCTCCAAAAACCTTAAAGATACGCTGTTTTGTCAGTGCTGAAGCAAAGATAATTGGAAAAGTCAACAAATGGTGCCATACGCTTACGGATAGCATTTTCAAAGGTATCGATAACCTTCTGATTCTTATCTTCTACCAAATCCCACTTGTTCACAACCACAACAAGACTCTTATGATTACGCTGAATAAGCTGGAAGATATTCATATCCTGCGCCTCGATGCCACGTGTTGCATCCAACATTAGAATACATACATCTGAGTTTTCAATGCTTCGGATAGAACGCATAACACTGTAAAACTCCAAGTCTTCACTCACCTTGTTCTTACGACGGATACCAGCAGTATCAACAAGATAGAAATCAAAACCAAACTTGGTATAACGGGTATAAATACTATCGCGAGTTGTTCCTGCTATCTCAGTTACAATATTACGATCCTCCACCTATGAAGGAGTTGATAATACTTGACTTACCTGCGTTAGGGACGACCTACAACAGCAAAGCGAGGGATGTCCATATCAACAGTTTCTTCTGGTACGTCTTTCAAATTCTCAAGCAGAATATCAAGCAAATCACCTGTTCCACCACCCGTTGCTGCGCTAATACAAATTGGCTCACCCAAACCGAGTTTATAGAACTCAGCTGCCTGATAATACTCGCCACTGTTATCTACCTTATTAGCTACAAGAAGCACAGGGAGTTTAGTGCGACGAAGAATCATTGCTACATCCTCATCCCAGTCGGTAATACCCGTTTCAGTATCAACGACAAAGAGGACGAGGTCGGCCTCTTCCGTTGCCACAAGTACCTGCTTACGAATTGCATCCTCAAAAAAATATCGTCTGACTTAACAACCCATCCACCAGTGTCAACAATAGAAAATTCACGTCCATTCCACTGACACTTACCATACTGACGATCGCGTGTTGTACCAGCAGTATCGCTCACAATAGCGTGACGTGTCTGAGTTAATCGATTGAAAAGTGTGGACTTACCTACATTTGGGCGTCCAACAATAGCTACTAAATTTGCCATTTACAATTGGTCTTTTCCCTCCTCATAATTCAGTTCTAATACTGTTAAACCCATTACGAGAAGGCGCCGGATGTGGTCAGGCATCCGATGAATATTTGCCGAGGATGACCATTCCCAGCCCTCACATCGTGTGAGAGTGTGCCCTACTAAGCAGTCAGGGCGAATTGTTTTCTTGTTATCATGGAAAGCCATAAGCCTTTATTTGCCCAATGAGCCATATTAGCCCAATAAACCCAATAAGGCTAATAAAAATCTCTCCCCAGCCTATTCCGTTAGGGCTCTCCCTCCTTTGGAGGGGCTGGGGAGGTTCCCCTACTCCGGACTATACCCGAAGTGTTTCAATTCTTTTTGCGAATTGCGCCAATCCTTATCCACCTTCACGAAAGTTTCAAGGAATATCTTCTTATCGAAGAAACGTTCAAGACTCTTACGTGCCTCAGTAGACACCTTCTTAAGTGCCATACCCTGATGCCCGATAATGATTCCTTTCTGGCTGCTACGTTCCACATAAATAACTGCATTAATATGAATCTGACGATCATCCTCTTTGAAACGTTCAACAACAACCTCAACAGAATAAGGGATTTCCTTATCATAATAGCGCAGAATCTTCTCACGAATAATCTCTGACACAAAGAACTTTGCTGGCTTATCAGTCAGTTGGTCTTTATCAAAAAAGGCTGGACTTTCTGGCAATAGTTCGTGAACACGCTTTAAAAGGATGTCCGTTCCAAACTTATTCTTAGCCGAATTGGAAGTATTTCTGCATTTGGCAGTAACCCATGCCACTTCGTTACGAGCTTTCCAAGATTCTTCTGATCGCTCTCGTCAATCTTATTAATAAGAAGAATGACAGGAATAGACATCTTCGAAACCTTTTCTAAGAAATCCATATTCTTCTCCGGGTCTTCGACAACATCTGTCACATAAAGCAAGATATCAGCATCTGCCAAGGCTGACTCGGAGAATTGGAGCATCATCTCCTGCATTTTATAGTTTGGTTTCAGTACACCCGGTGTATCTGAAAAAACTATCTGAGAATCCTCTGTATTGACTATTCCCATAATACGATGGCGCGTTGTCTGTGCCTTAAAAAGTGGCAATACTGAGCTTTTTCACCAACAAGTTGATTCATCAGCGTACTCTTTCCGACATTCGGATTACCAACGATATTTACAAATCCTGCCTTGTGCATATATTTTATTCTGTCCTACCCCCCCATAAAGAAGGAACGTTTGAAAAGTTCTGCTATTATTATAAGTAAGAGATACGAAACGGTGAAAAGCTATATTGCCAACACCTTGAAATCCCTTAAAGAAAAACGCACCTATCTTATAAGAAAAGAAAGATGCGCTTTTATGTATAAAACTTTATGTCTTTATTTCTTAACCGCTGAAGAGTCACCGTCGTAAGCCCACTTAAAGTAAGATGCGCCATTAACGAAACCTGCACCAAAGCCAGTGAAAAATAATATTATCACCCTTCTTTAGCTGTGACTCGAAATCCCAAAAGAACAAGCGGCATACAAGCAGCACTGGTATTACCATAACGCTGAATGTTTACAATACCTTCTCCATTGGAACTCCAATGCGCTTTGCAACAGCCTCGATGATCTCGAAGATTTGCCTGATGACAAACAACATAATCAACATCATCTTGTGTTAAGCCATTGCGCTCAAAAAGTGATGCACAATCTTCACCCATTGCTGTAACAGCATAACGGAAGACAGTGCGGCCCTCTTGGTAGGTGTAATGCAAACGATGATCAATTGTAAAGCTTGAAGAAGGACAAACAGAACCACCTGCCTTAATATGGAGGAATGGAAGTCCCTTACCATCTGTACGATGATAAGAATCAATCATACCAACGCCTTCTTCGGTTGTACCCTCTAACATCACAGCACCTGCACCATCACCGAAAAGTGGACATGTAGCGCGATCACGATAATCGGTAATAGCTGACATTTTATCAGCACCGATAACAATGATACGCTTGTGACGACCACTCTGAATCATATTGCAGGCAACATCGAGAGCATACATGAAACCACAACATGCAGCAGCTAAGTCAAATGCGAAAGCATTCTTCAACCCTAACTTGCCCAAGACTATGGAAGCTGTTGAAGGATGCGGATAGTCAGGTGTCGTTGTAGCAACAACAACAGCATCAATACTGTCTGGATCAGCACCTGTCTTTGTCAACAGAAGCTTTGCTGCCTTACGAGCCATATATGATGTTCCGAGCCCCTCTTCAGTGAGAATTCGACGCTCCTTGATACCTGTACGAGTGGTAATCCACTCGTCATTAGTATCAACCATGCGAGCATAATTCCTCATTATTGAGGACATAGTCTGGCACATAACCTGCGACACCTGTTATAATCGCATTAATCTTACTCATATCTATTCAGCTGTTTCCTTTACAACAGCAACCATACCACGATAGTTACCACAAGTTGGACAAACTGTATGATAAACATAATAAGCACCGCAATTAGAGCATAATGCCAATGTTGGAGCTACTGCCTTATCATGAGTTCTTCTCTTGAGTGTACGAGTCTTTGACTGTCTTCTTTTTGGATGTGCCATAATTTTTTTAAAAACGTTTAATATTTTATTTTTCAATTTTAATAGAGCTTCCCAGCGCGGATCCATTACCTGCTCGTCTTCCTCACCGCTTCGGGCGGCAGAATACTCCTCAAGAGCTCGTACCATAGCAGGGTTGCATTTTCCAGGTGCATGCACATGCTTGATAGGGATTGCGAGAGCAATGAATTCGTAGAGATACCATGTAACATCGAGTATTCCTTCGTCCTCGGCCACCGTCACAAGGTCATCCTCTTCTGAGTTTTCTGTTCCAAATCTAACTTCGAGACGCTGTGTAGTCTCTATGGGCTGCTCCATCCGATCAAGACAGACGTCGCACGAAACCATTACCGCGCCTGCCTCATGGAAGTCGAGGGTAAAGAAATCATTTCCAGTGCGCACAATATCAAGAGATACATGCACACTGCCTTGACTCACCTCAGGAGCGTCAACTGCCTTAAAGTAAGTGTCATCCAGGTCGAATTCAAAGTGATTTACACCTTCTTCCAGACCCTTCAAATCTATTTTAAGGGTTTCTAAAGTCCATAATCGGTTTGCAAAGTTACGAATATTTTTTTCTGATTATAAACAAATTATAAGTAAAAAAAGTAAGAACATAAAGTATTAGATATTTTTAGATGCTGTTTCTACACCTCATATCAAATGAATATTTGCTTAATATAATCATGAGAAAATGAAGTATCCTCCAAAAAGAATGAAAAATATAGTTTATTCTATCTCCTTTTTGCTTCTAATACTCTTTTAACAGCCTATTCTATGAAAAATTGGCAGGACTATCTATATTGTTCTTATGCAAAAAAGATTTATCTTAACGTAAGATTTTTAACAAACAACTATTCTTATTCTTTACGAAGTTCAATACGGAAGGTCGTTCCCTTTCCTACTTCTGAACATTTTACGTATATCTTACCATGATGATATTCCTCTACAATGCGCTTTGCAAGACTTAAACCTAACCCCCACCCACGTTCCTTTGTTGTAAAGCCAGGTCGAAAAACATTTCTTATATCCTTTTTCTTAATCCCCTTACCAGTATCACTCACTTCAACAATAGCACGCTTATCGGTTTCTTCCAAATGAAGAGTAATGCTACCTAATTTACCGCCCATAGCATCAACAGCATTCTTACAGAGATTTTCAACTACCCATTCAAATAGAGATGCATTCAAATTGATAATTATATCATCATCAGGTAATGACAAGTTCATCTCTATCTTCTTTGACGTACGACGATCCATATAATCAACTACATGGCATAAAATATCGTTAAGGCTGGAAGGAACAAGTTCTGGAACAGAACCAATCTTTGAAAAACGATCAGCAATGAGCTGTAAACGTATCACATCCTTATCCATCTCTGGTAGTAAGTCGTCGTCAGGATAAGTTTCTTTCAATATAGTTGTCCAAGCCATAAGCGAGGAGATAGGTGTCCCTAATTGATGTGCTGTTTCCTTACTTAACCCTACCCATACTTTGTTTTGTTCTGCCCGTTTCGATGTAAGCAATGCAAAAATTGCAATAATAACAAACAACATTACAACAACCAATTGCACATAAGGGTAAACTGCAATACGCTTCAACATCAAAGAATCGTCATAACACACATCAATGTAATCATTATGAGTCTTACTCAAAGCAATACGGACAACCTGTCCAGAGGCCTTCATCTGTTGTCCTTGCAAAGTAACGTATTGTAAACTATCCTTTGCATTACGTGCTTCGATTTCAATATTACGAAATTCCGTTACAACACCTTCATTGTCTAAAAACGACTATAGGAATTGTATGATTCTCATCTAAGACCTTCAAAACAAGATTTAAGTCAGTATTCTCATCCGCAGCACTCAACGATTTCACAGCTTCTGCCCACACCTCC
>BNJT01002731.1_pt1:0-120000 | contig 298271 bp, 391 predicted proteins | sample 8540491 | NCBI WGS metagenome assembly BNJT01 (sample SAMD00202455, study PRJDB9452) | human saliva metagenome | host: Homo sapiens | reverse complement strand
TTAGACGGCGGTCTGGATTCTTCTCCTCTCGGGGACGGACCTTAGCACCCGCCCCCTTACTGCACGACTGCAGTCCATAAGCATTCGGAGTTCGTCAGGTCCTCGATAGGCGGTGAAGCCCTCTTGACCTATCGGTCGCTCTACCTCTTATGGAAATCGTCGCACGCGGCACCTAAATGCCTTTCGGGGAGTACGAGCTATCTCCAAGTTTGATTGGCCTTTCACTCCTACACTCACCTCATCGGGAAGCTTTTCAACGCTTATCCGTGCGGTCCTCCATCCGGTGTTACCCGGACTTCAACCTGGGCAAGTGTAGATCACTTGGTTTCGCGTCTACCCCATCTGACTCGACGCCCTGTTCAGGCTCGCTTTTCACTGCGGATGCGCGTCCCATGACGCTTATCCTTGCCAGACATGGTAACTCGTAGGTTCATTATGCAAAAGGCACGCCGTCACCGCTTACGCGGCTCCGACCGCTTGTAGGCGCATGGTTTCAGGAACTATTTCACTCTCCTCATCGGAGTGCTTTTCACCTTTCCTTCACAGTACTCGTTCACTATCGGTCTCACGGGAGTATTTAGCCTACCGGATGGTCCCGGCTGATCTGCGCAGAATTACACGTGTTCCGCGTTACTCAGGATACCACTACGTCTCGTCATGCTTCGAATACGGGATTATCACCCTCTATGATTGTTCTTTCCAGAACATTCTTCTCACAATCTAAGTACGACAGCGTGGTCCTACAACCCCTGCTAAGCGTTGCCACAAAGCAGGTTTGGGCTATTCCCCGTTCGCTCGCCACTACTAGGGGAATCATTATTTATTTTCTCTTCCTAAAGGTACTAAGATGTTTCAGTTCCCTTCGTTCGCCTCACTACATCTAGTAGTGATAACAGGGTCTTCAACCTGCTGGGTTGTCCCATTCGGAAATCCTTGGATCAAAGGTTATTTGCACCTACCCAAGGCTTATCGCAGCTTATCACGTCCTTCATCGCCTCCGTGAGCCAAGGCATCCGCCATGCGCCCTTTCTTACTTTCTTCGCCTTCTTTGTAATTGCTTACAAAGAATGTAGCTCATACTTTCAGCTGTTGTATGATTCTAAAGAATTTGAAGTTTTTTCTTCAATAATTAGAATGCTAATTCTTCCCATTATAGAAAGAATAGTTCTACATTACAGTCTTGCTTGTGTCAATATGTCAAAAGATCTTGTGCTGTTACTCCTCTGTGTTCTGAGGCAGTGCCTCAGAAGCATAGAACAGCGTGGTGGAGGATAAGGGCTTGAACCTTTATGTGAGCCTTAAACTCTAAACTCCTACATTTATATAATACAGAGTGCAGTGAGTACAAGAAGAAAAAAACGAACCAAAGGTTCTTTTATTTCCTGATTACCGTTAACTTTTTGACATGTATACTTAAATACTTATCAACTAAATCAACTAATAAGCATCCTCTCCAGAAAGGAGGTGTTCCAGCCGCACCTTCCGGTACGGCTACCTTGTTACGACTTAGCCCCAATCACCAGTTTTGCCCTAGGCCGATCCTTGCGGTCACGGACTTCAGGCACCCCCGGCTTTCATGGCTTGACGGGCGGTGTGTACAAGGCCCGGGAACGTATTCACCGCGCCATGGCTGATGCGCGATTACTAGCGAATCCAGCTTCGTGGGGTCGGGTTGCAGACCCCAGTCCGAACTGGGACCGGCTTTCAAGATTTGATGCAATTTGCATTACACCATCCCTCTGTACCGCCATTGTAACACGTGTGTAGCCCCGGACGTAAGGGCCGTGCTGATTTGACGTCATCCCCACCTTCCTCACACCTTACGGTGGCAGTGTCTCCAGAGTGCCCAGCTTAACCTGATGGCAACTGAAGAGAGGGGTTGCGCTCGTTATGGCACTTAAGCCGACACCTCACGGCACGAGCTGACGACAACCATGCAGCACCTTCACAGAGACCCCGAAGGGCGTCATTATCTCTAAATCCTTCCTCTGCAATTCAAGCCCGGGTAAGGTTCCTCGCGTATCATCGAATTAAACCACATGTTCCTCCGCTTGTGCGGGCCCCCGTCAATTCCTTTGAGTTTCACCGTTGCCGGCGTACTCCCCAGGTGGGATGCTTAATGCTTTCGCTTAGCCGCTGATACCAGGTACCAACAGCGGGCATCCATCGTTTACTGTGCGGACTACCAGGGTATCTAATCCTGTTTGATACCCGCACCTTCGAGCTTAAGCGTCAGTTGCGCTCCCGTCAGCTGCCTTCGCAATCGGAGTTCTTCGTCATATCTAAGCATTTCACCGCTACACGACGAATTCCGCCAACGTTGTGCGTACTCAAGGAAACCAGTATGCGCTGCAATTCAGACGTTGAGCGTCTACATTTCACAACACACTTAATCTCCGCCTACGCTCCCTTTAAACCCAATAAATCCGGATAACGCCTGGACCTTCCGTATTACCGCGGCTGCTGGCACGGAATTAGCCGGTCCTTATTCGTATGGTACCTGCAAACAATCACACGTGATTGACTTTATCCCCATACAAAAGCAGTTTACAACCCATAGGGCCGTCATCCTGCACGCTACTTGGCTGGTTCAGACTTCCGTCCATTGACCAATATTCCTCACTGCTGCCTCCCGTAGGAGTTTGGACCGTGTCTCAGTTCCAATGTGGGGACCTTCCTCTCAGAACCCCTACTGATCGTCGCCTTGGTGGGCCGTTACCCCGCCAACAAGCTAATCAGACGCATCCCCATCCATTACCGATAAATCTTTACTTCATATCTGATGCCATCAACGAAGACTATGCGGTATTAGTCTGCCTTTCGGCAGGTTATTCCACAGTAATGGGAAGGTTGGATACGCGTTACTCACCCGTGCGCCGGTCGACGCCCAAAGAGTGCAAGCACTCAATGTCGTTTCCCCTCGACTTGCATGTGTTAAGCCTGTAGCTAGCGTTCATCCTGAGCCAGGATCAAACTCTCCATTGTAAAATATGTTTTGGTGATAGGTGATGGGTGATAAATGATAATGGATACCATATTAACCCAAACGCTTCACCGAGTAATCTCTGTTTCAGAACGCTTATCCTAAAAGTATTAAGTAAAAAGAACCTATTATTAATCTTGTCATACTATGAGAAAAACTCATAAGCAAAACAAAGAATTGATCGGTTTGTTTCTTTTACCCATCTGTTTAACTAAAAATCAAACAGACGCTTCTTGTACTACTTCTCTGTTTATGTAAATCTTTTCAAAGAACTCTTTCTTTATCGCTTTTTCAGAAACTTGCCAAAGGGCTTGTTTTGTAAAGCGAGTGCAAAGGTATAGACTTTTTACGAAACCTCCAAATGTTTTCAAGGAAAACTTTCAAAAAAAACACATTTTCTTTTCATTTCGATGTTTTTCCTCCTTAAAATAGTGATTACACCTTATATAATATATAGCAGCTTGTTAAACTTAAATCGACCATTCGTCTGCATATTCAAGTTATCGCCTTGAGCATTACCACATATTTCTTCTATCTCACATTAAAATCTGAATTGCGATTATCTATTTTGCTGCAATAAGTTTGCCATCCTATCCAAGCCACGTCATGAAAATCAAGCCCTCGCGTATTCACATAGGGCTAACAACTCGTCTACTTGTCAACCGGCATCAACACCCACAAGACGATGTAAAGAAGAAATCCTGGAAATCCAGCTGTAAAGACAGTGAGCAAAAAGCCAGACAATGCGTGTTGCATCTCTGTCGAAGCCCAAATAATCGGCAATGCCTGCACAGACACCCGCCAACCAAACATTCTGTGTTGAACGAGTCAATCGTTTGTTGTTCATATTTGTAAGATTATTATAGATTGAAAATGTGAATATTACATGCGCCTATCCTATTTCAGGGATGACATAAGCCAATGCTGCCAACACCTGCCCACGAGTAGTTCCCTCAGTCAAAGCAATAAAGATGGTATCGTCGCCCGCAATAGAACCTAAGACATAAGATGAGTCTAAATTGTCAATATCGTATGCAAGCGCACTGGCATAACCGGGTCGAGTTTTGACAATCGCTAACTGTCCCGAGATATGTACTGAGACGTAGCCACTACGCTGCATCATCTCAGTAGCCTTGCGAGGTGTGGTCACACGGCGATACATCGTTTCGTTCGGTAACACATAAACATATTTCCCATTCATAGAAGCCGCCTTAGCCACCTTTTAATTGTTTAAGGTCGCGGCTTAATGTTGTTTGAGTCAATTTGAAGCCTTCTTGTTCTAACACTTTTAAGAACCTCCTCTTGTGAACTAAGCTCCATACTTGAAATTAACATCTTCAGTACTTCAAGTCTACGGTTCTTTACTTTCATAATCGTATGTATATATAATTTTGATTACAAAAGTATGCAAAAACATCAGAACTAGCAAGCAAAAAAATACACAAAAATAACGAGAAAAATAGTATTATTATACTTTATATCATGCATAACACATACAGATAAGTCCCAAGAAGCTGACAATTTCTAAATCTAACGATAATAACCTCAATTCCGCAGCATTATTCTTTGTGAGGTACTTTTTATATATTGAAGTGATATTTTTTTGGGATTTATCCATTGATATGGGGATTTTTCAGGGTTCTTGGTTCTTGCATAATCATGACCCCCATCCAAACCAATGGGGAATATGAGAACCACAAAGAAACGCTGCTTATTCAAGGAATACTTCAGAATAGTATGTTTTATTTGTATACAAGTTCAGAACGTTCCGCCTTCCTGTTCTCACCCATTTTGCCGGGCACGCTAACAAAAATGCAGAAAAAGGCAAAACCGATACTATGTCTTTCCGTCTTCTACAAACAACTTATTCCCATACCAACCAATATTTGTAAACTATTTTCATATAACTCAAAAACCAATACATGGTCTCTTGGCTTTTGAAAAAGACGCCCTAATAGACTTGCAATAGATGCCCTTTTGAGGTCTAACTAACGCTCTTTCGAAGTCCAATTAAGTACCTTTTCTTGCACAGCTTTTATAACCAACTGATTTACTGTTGGTTTGCAAACTTGCTTTTTACACGTATTTTTACCTTTATCTATAGGTGTTTTACCTAAAATTATGTCATAATTTTTTTCAATCTATTGTCAGTGAAGAAGAGAGAGCTGAAAATACTTCCATGGCTGAATGCTTTGCCGCTGCATCCACGTCTGCCCCACACGGATTCGGTAAGTTTTTCAAAGCCCAACTTTGAAAAAAACGTCCATAAAGTGATAAATTCCACCAAAAAGAAGTGATATTCTCGTTTTTAATTGCTACCTTTGCCATGTCAGATATTGTATTTATTTTTGTTGGTAGCACTAAGATAGGTGAAATTTCTGACATATCCAAGTGTTTTGAGAACTTTGTTTCTCAGACACTTGGAGTTCTTCAAGAATTTATGCTGCGGAATTAAGGTAAATTATGAATGGATACATTTTAACGACGATCCAAAAATACGCATGGCTGGGTAGTTTATGAGAATGATATATCAACAGACTATCAATCCAGGGAGATTTTATTGCCCCTCCCCCACTCTTTTTATCGCGTTTCAAAAAGCATATATGAAAAAAAGGTTGAAAAAGCCATACTCTTAGAGTCATCAGGACCAGAACTAGTAAGTAGACGCTTGAAAGAGGCTTGGAAGCAACATCAAAAAAAGTATTCAATTTTTGATGTTGAGCTATTTTTGTGAAGGTGAAAAAGATAGAAGGGTTCTATGCAGCGAATTTACTTTATAAGATTAATTGTGTTGATATAGAGCGCAGCGAATTTCGCCTAACAAATTTCAACCCGCAAGAGCCTGAATATATGTTTTACTACATGAGGCTAAAAAGAAAATCTTTTTAAGGGGCTCGATATAGATATCGTTCGTTGTCGAGAAATGCATCGTTGTATTGTTGTGAATGAGAAAAATTAAGAAAGCGTTATTTGACGCAGGCTTAAAAGGGGTTGCAGTTTAGTGATAGTATAGACATAACTCCTCAAGAAAGGTCTATTTCGGAAAGAATATAAACCGTGGGGCTGTCTGGAAATTCTTGTGGGATGGCAATATCCCCTTACACGAATGGAATGGTCGTATTCGCTCAGTGATCGTCCCGAGATCTATAGATGATAGTGATGGCAGACGAAGCTACGCCAGCCCAGAGCCACAGACAGAACTCACGACTTGGCTGTTTGACGAAAGGACATTTTGTTCCTTCGGCGAAGATCGTGGGCGAGAGACGCTACTCCATCATTTCAGACTACCTTGGTACGCCCATAGAGGCGTATGACGAGGAAGGACAGCGTGTTTGGGCGAGAGAGCTAGATGTCTATGGACGTGTGCGTATAAAAACAAGACGAAGTGGGGCTGACACTCTTCTTGTACCAAGGGCAGTACCTCGACACGGAGACGGGGTTCGCCTACACCCCCTTCCGCTACTACTCCCCAGAGACAGGAGCCTACATCAGTCAAGACCCCATTCGCCTCGAAGCGGGGCTGACAATCCGTAAATCGAAGTTCTTTTAATGTAGACCGAGAGACCTACTGGAAAGAACGAACAGATGCTGAGATACAGAAAAGGCGTGCATCGAACATAGGATCTCAAACTGTTCATTAGAAAAAATATTATGATATCATTAGAGAATATAAACAAAATAAAAAACAATGGGTGGTGGTATGATACACCCTCAGAAGAGTATGTCAGTGCTATCAAAGATTTAGGCATTGATCCTAATACTACAATAGGGCAATTTTATATTCATGCAGAGGATGGCCCCACATTCATCAGCAAAGGAGTTGTTTTATACCACATCTGCTGGTTCTTACTATTTTCAACATATGAACTAGATATTCTTAGAGCCTCTGATGGATTGGGATTACCCAAAGATTTCATTCCTCTTGATAGTTTTTGAAGGCGAGATTGGCTTTTTTTACAACAAACATACTGAAGAAGTCTTTCAGTTTTCATTGAATAGATCAACTGAAAATACCACACAACTAACTATTATTGCAAAATGGGATACATTTGATCTTTTCTTAGATTGGTATCTATAACAACTACTATTACTAATATATTCTATGGAAACTATGGGCAATATAGTATAATTATAGGCCAAGAAGTTTTTTTCTACGAATAAAGAGAACGAAATCAACTCATTTGATAAAAAGCAGAGTCGATCTTTGAGAGGTAAAAGCCTTTAAGGCGGAATACGATGATATTGTAGCTAATCATAATAAACAAATAGCCCCAAATAATTTTTCATTGATGAAGTTTTTTTCAGAAACGAGTAGGGAGTATATTCATTGTGCCACTATTCTTGCCTAGTGAATATACTGATAACATCAAAAAGCTATGCTTCTGTTGACTTTCCCCAAACAGAACGCTATGCTTTCGGTCGGTTGATAGAAGTTGACAAATCTGGTGGAGATTTGGTGGAAATTTTTCAACTATATAGGAGCAATACCGAGTTCTCCGATGGGAATAGTAAATTCTGGGCTTATGTTTAAGCCTTTACATATAAGTTTGGGGTTCAAAAAGAAAAGGTGGAGATTTATATTTGAAGACCCAAACTATGACAAGATAAGGGATTCTAATTATCAAGAAATTACATTCCTTATGGGAACCCCAGAGATGCCTGCCCTTTGGGTTGGAGGAGAGTACAAAAAGAACAACTGTCTATGATTGTGAGAGCTATAGAAAATGGATAGTATTTACTCCAACCGAAGTGGAAGGATTAATTAAGGAGTTAATTTAAGGAATGAACTATTGACGGGAATCTTATGCTCCCGATTTAGATATAACCCCAATTCGGTTTTAAGCTCACCTCCTTTTTTTACTCAGGTTATAGCCCACAACGATTCTTTCGACCTAGTTTTAGATCGAAGATTCATTGTTTCACGCAAGTCTGTTTTAGAAAAGTGTGAGCTGCTTCACCTCTGCTTCTCCCTCCATCTCAAACTCCATATTGATAGAAGGTTTTGTATCGTAGAAAGCATAAGCTGCCATTTCTGCAAAAAAGTTGACAATAAAGTTTGAGATACTTCTGTGGCGGTATGAATAATCTGCGCCACGTTCTTGAGCATATCGTTGATGGTCTCAATAATGATTCTTTTGCGGAGCATTATTTTGTCGTACGCTTCCATTAAGCGGTTCTTCATATTACTGCGTATTCCCGTGATAATGTGAACTACCCTATCGAAGAGAGAAGCAAATAGTGATTGGGAAATATAACCTTTATCGGCATATTCTTCTTTTTAGTTCTTGACAGACATAGAAGAGATAGACATATTTTGAAATTACGAAACGTATTGCTGTGGAACAAGACAAGAAGGGTAATCATTTCTGCATCGCTCATTCTTCCCTTTCTATTGCGAGTTTTAGGGGTGTTTGGAGAGGAATTTGAAAGCGGAAGTGCTTTTTTGTTCAATTCCAACTCACATTCTTTTGCAGAAATCATCTGCAATACAATAAATTTCCGTAACTTTGCTTATAGGTTTCATAGAGGATCCATTTTTTTATCATTATCTGTTTGGTTTTCAATAATAAATATGCGAAAAAAATAATCCTCTTTTTGGGGCTTTTATGGAAACTATTTTAAGGCAAAAAAACAAGAGTTCCTTATCCCGAATTGAGGGTAAAGGATGAAACAGCGAATGGATGAGCTTTTATGATATTTTCCAAAATTGAAAGGGTGATCAACGAAGAATTCAAAAGGAAGTCGTAGGTTTACAAACCGAAGTTAGACAAGGATTGGATCTCTGGAAAAATATAAAACGCACTGATAAAAAATGTATAGACTTCAAGCAACAAAGTGACATGGATTTTTGTGCCATGTCACATCAGGAATTACCAAAGGCAAGAAGAGTTATATGAATTTTTTAGTAGATGATAAGGAAGGACTTCTTCAGTATGCTCCAGTTCTGATCGCTGATAATAGATTGACACTGGAGTCCATCCAAAAGTTGGACTATCTTGAAAGTTTTTTTACCTGCTCCAATTTTTCAGAACGAGCAAAAAAATGAGAATCGAAAAATTGTAGGTGAAGATGTTGTCTTCTATCCCTGTAAAAATAAATCTTAAAGGAGAGTTATTGCAATTTTACCTGGCTAAGATCTTTCGAAAGCTTCCAATATTAGATGTGGAGAATAGTCCATTTTTATACCTTATCCGATGGAAAAATTCCCACATACCCTTATAAATTTACCTCGCAAGATTTAGAGTACACACTCGCAAGAGATTGCTACTACCCTTCATTATTTGTTGTATCTTCTAGGTTACAAAAAAAGAAATGTATGGTTTGTCTTTAGATCTAGTTCCATTAATCTGAGAATAAAATAATTTTGATAGCATATAGGGTCTGATTTGTCACTTAAACAAGGAAGACAAGATATCGCAAAAAGCATTGGACGTTCACTAATATTATCCGTTACATTGAGGAATATGAAAGATTTGAATTATACTTTTATGGATGAGTTACTGATCTTCATAGACAATCAGACTGGAGATAGCGTTGGGATGTATTACAATACATGGTTGCTTATAATCAAATGTATTTTTGATAGAATATGCGGATAAAACGGCTAAGGAGGCAAATGAAGTTCTAAAGAAACACTATTACAAAAAAAGCCTGAAAGCTATTATGAAGTGCTCTACCTGAGCCATGAAACAGAGTACCATTGGGCGATGCTGGGAGCTTATGGCGAACTTTATTGGTTAAAAAGGAGTGAGTTCCCAAGTCCCTATTGACTATGATGCTTGGTATAGCAATTATATACGAAACAATAATTTGCTCACCCCATTTCAATGGTTTTAATCGGGAGCAAAAGGAGGGCTGTATGCAGCCTCCCATACAGAACATAAATGGCATTAGCATATGAAAAAAGCGAACGAGAGCAGAGTACACAAAACGCATTGACAAATTCTTCTCAAACAGGAAGGGCTACACTCACGGGGCGGAGTATTTGGAGCGTTTAGCAAATCCATCTTTGGAGAAATGGAATTTTATCCAGTTAAATATTGTTGCCCGCATGGACTCTTACGTGTGTCAACTGCAATTTTGGCACAATCCTAGTCCTGAGCTTTTCCAAAGAATGGTAGATGCTCTCCATATCCAGTACATTGCATATTGGTCTATGTGGAAAAAGGATGAAGAGCTGAGAGCAGAAAAGAAACTCACGTTATCATCGGAACTTACTACTTTGCCGGGCTTTCTACTTGCTATGGCGATGTTTGCAGACGACATGCTTAAAGAACGGATCGTAGACGTTACCACAGAGGCTTTGAACTATAAAACGCGCAACCAGTTTAAGCTACACGTTACCACCCTTCCCCTTGCGACGTTTCTTTATCAAGATATTCTCACAAGGAAAGGCATCATCTGGGGGAAGAAGGAAGACGTACCCATAGCACCCTACGACAAGGTGCTAGCGAATGCTGCTACCTGCTCTGCAGAAGAGGTGGAGGATTTACTAGACGAACTGATGAAATATCACCTCAAGACTTATCATATTGATTCTTTCATAGCCAGCCCTTTCACAGATCCCACATGGAGCTTATTCCCTGTGGAGGCATTTGCTCTCTATAGATATTGGCTCATCAAACGGAAACTTGACATTGCTAATCTACAATTCTCAGACGCCATGCTAGCACATTATGCTCCATACCTGCAGCAGGCAGAGTATAAGGTTTCTCCACATATTCAAAAGATTATCGATGGTCTGGAGTAGGACTATAACTCGATGGAAACCATCACTGAAGACCTATGAGAAAAGATAAAAGATATGGAGATGTCTATGAAGTACTATTCCTGGAAATTATGATACGCTTTGGTAGTGTCTCGGTTTTAGATGCCCTCTTTTTGATATGCTAAATCTCGGATTTCATTATCTAACCTCAATTTGGTTTATGGTCACCTCTTTTTTACTCAGGTATGCGAGTTTTAGAGGTGTTTGGAGAGGGATTTGAAAGCGAAAGTGCCTTTTTATTCAATTCCAACTCATATTCTTTTGCAGAAATCATCTGTAATACAATAAATTCCCGTAACTTTGCTGACAAGTTTCATAGAGGATTGTTTTATCGTTATCTGTTTGGTTTTCAATGATAAAGATGCGGAATATAATCCTCTTTTTGGGGCTTTTTATGAAAAACTATTTTAAGGCAAAAAAACAAGAATTCCTTTATCCCGGATTGGGGTGATTTTTTTGCTTGTTTATGATTTTGATAGCACTAAGATAGGTGAAATCTCTGACATATTCAAGTGTTTTGAGGCCTTTGTTTCTCAGGCACTTGGAGTTCTTACAAGAATTTATGCTGCGGAATTAAGGAATAAACAGAATATTTGTCAAAAACCTACCCTCACCTCATTATCTTTAATAAAAATGGCATAGCATTTGCACATCAGAAAGATGTAAGATGACGCTTAAAAAGTCCGTCAAGGTGTCAATAATAGAAAAAAACAAACAAAGAATAAAAGTATGAATATGAATTTTAATGATTTCACAAACGCAACAAGTAGTCAGGAGCGCGACTTAGAAATGTCACGTGTGTTCCCATCACTGATGCGCAAGGTTTATGTATGGATGACGATGGCACTCGCTATCACAGGCGTAATAGCTTATGGTGCAGGAAACTCACCAGCCCTCATTCAAATGCTCTACATGGGGCGTGGTCCACTGTTTATCGCAGGTTTGATAGAGGTAGGTATCGTATGGTATCTCTCATCACGTATTCAGAAACTGTCACTGGTATCAGCCACAATGTGGTTTATTGTCTTTGCCGCTATCAACGGACTCACCTTAGGATGGATTTTTGCAGCCTTCTCTACGGCAGTTATCGCTAAGACCTTCTTTATTACCGCAGGAACTTTCGGAGCAATGGCACTGATTGGTGCAACAACAAAGAAAAGATTTAACCAAGATGAGAGGTATCCTCTTCATGGCACTGATAGGACTTATCATTGCAGGACTGGTGAATATCTTTTTAAGAAGTGAGATGTTCGACTTCATCATTAGTTGTGTTGGTGTCCTCATCTTCACTGGTCTCACGGCATGGGATGCACAAGTAATCAGGCGCAATCTGCTGATGGCACCAGACGCTGGTGAGGCTGCACAGAAGATAGCTTTACTTGGTTCGTTGAGTCTATATCTTGACTTCATCAACCTCTTCATTTATCTTCTTCGCCTGCTCGGTAACAACAGAAACTAATCAAGAGTAAGTCAACACACATAAAAAATAAGGACAACCTCACAGGGGGTTGTCCTTATTTTTATGACACGTCAGCAAAAAGACTATCTTATCGCTCTAATCTTTCGGAACTCATTGTAACCTCGATACGTCCCATATTCATCACAAACTGTTTTATAAACTCTTGCATTCTCTCAGGAGTTAAGCCCGCAATGCGGTCCTTATAATTATTATCATAATCTACGCCGTTATACAAATAATTGAATAACATCTCATCCCAATAATCATTGGTAAGTACAACCTCATCGTAAGTTTTTAATAAATACGCTTTTATTTTGTTTAGTTCTGCGCCATCCACACCTTTCTCTGCCATTTCAGTTAGCGCCTCATCTACCAAAGGAATAGCCTCTTTGTATTTCTCTGGTGCAGTTTTGAACCCTACTTTTAATATTATTTGAGGAAAAGGATACTGACTTAAAGTACCCGAAACGCTCACGCCATAAGCAGCCCCCTTGTCTTCTCTGATACGTTGAATATACAGTGCACGGAGTAATTGACTTAACACATCAGTCTTTATTTCATTGTCTACGCTATAAGGAATTCGATTAGAATAAACAACAGACGTGTGTACAGATGGGGTCTTCTGTGGTACAACAAAATAATGCGTTTCTGTCTTTTCTTTCAAAACCACGTCCGTTTTATTACCCTCTTCACGCTGTTTCGTCGAAGGAAGTGATGCTAAGTACTTACATAAGAGCGGTTTTAATTGCTTCTCTGCTATGTTTCCAGTGATAATAACATCATAATTAGCTGCATTCTTAAAGCACTCCTATATATACTTAATGCCCGATTGTAATCCACTTTATTCAACTCAGAAGCCTTTACTGTTTTTTTACACGAGCATCATTGTCATATACAATATCTAACAAGCTGTCATTATATACAACATTGGAATTTACATCCCTTAAAGTCAGAAACTCCTTTTGACTACTCATTAACTTCTCAAAAGCCTGATTGTCTTTTCTTGGTGAAGTGAAATAGAGATAGGTTAGTTGAAACAGGTCCTCAGCATTTCTCACGGTTGAGAATCCTTTTAATCCCTGCATATCATTTCCCATGAAAGGAGTGACATTAACCGTTTTACCTAAAAAGCATCTTTTGTAGAGTTGCGTCATTAAAGGTTCCTACTCCACCACACATAACACTTGCAATCATATAAGAAAGAGTTGGCATATCGTCTGCACGATATACACTCTTACCACCCAAGCCAAAGATACGCATATTTACTTCGTCGTTCTCAAAAGAAGTATTTCTACTAGAACACATGCATACCGTTCGACAAAGTAAAAAGACGATAACCATAAGGGAGCTTTTTCTTCTTTTTATAATTGCTCCACTTGTTGGTAAATGCGTCATAAAAATGTTTTGGGAGTACTTTCTTCCTTATAAGGTGAATGTTTCCTTAATTGTTCCGACACAATGATGTGTTCAATCTCATTTTCAGAAGGCAAAACAAAGTCTTTCTGCTTAGGAACAAATAGTGTTGTAACCATATTCTTATTGACAACTAATTCCTTCACAAAAAGCATTTACCTCCCTCAAAGTTATTGTTTTATTCAATAGCTTTTGTCTGATTTTAACACATACTCAGCATTGAGTATTGGTTTGTTTTCTAAAAAGTTGTTTAAGCAAATATCCACATATTCACTATTGCGTATATTCGTTCTATCATTAAACTTATTCTGTGCATCATTTAAGATTTCATCCTTTGCTCTTTGAAACTCAGATAGTAAAAAGCCCTGACTTCTGGCTCTTTCCACCTCTCCAATAAGAAGTCTTATCCTCCTTCAAATCATTCTTTGTCAAAGTAGCTTGAATAGAAAAAGCATCCTTAGTGGTAGAAATAAAGAAATTACCATCTTGTACAGAAGCCGATAAGAGTTCTTTGCTGTGCTCTTGTGTCAGTCTATCCAAACGACTATTAAGCATCTGCAATAAAAAGTTTCGTAATATATTCTTCCTTAAAAGCTTTTCCACGACAACCGTTCTTCTCTTGGCGTAATATCTCTTTTCATATAAAGACTAAAACTTGCGACAGGCTGTTCCTCGTCTTTTTGCCGTGAAAACAATCATTTTATCATTATTCTTTACAGGATAGTATGGTCGCTCGGCTGCATTTTTGAGCCGTAGGAATAGCTCAAACAAATGCTTTATCTTTGCTTCAACACTATCCACATTTACATCTCCAACAATGATAACAGCTTGCAAATCGGGACGATACCACTTCTTATAATAATCAGTCAAGGCGTTATAAGGAAAAGAATTAACGATATTCATGTGTCCAATAGGCATACAATCCTCATATTTCGTACCTTTATAAATAACAGAAGCAGAAGCTTCCATCAATCTTTTGCATAGCCATTGAAGACGAACGAGTTCGCCATTCCTCTGTAACAACCCCTCGCTCCTTGTCAATCTCCTTAGGATCGAGTGTTAAGAAACCACTCCAGTCGTGCAAAATCAATAAACATGTATCTAACACTCCTTTTTGTTGTACAGGAACAGACGAAATATTATAAACCGTTTGGTCAATACTTGTGTAAGCATTGAGATTCACACCAAACTTAATACCGACACGCTCACACCATTTAACCATTCCCAAATTCTCCCCATTAGGAGGGAAATGATTGAGAACCATTAAAAGCCATGTGTTCTAAGAAATGGGCTAAGCTCACGCTGATGAGGTTCTTCTAATATCGAACCAACTCTTTGCGCTAAATAGAAGTCGGCTGTATTGGGGAGAAATGAATTATGCTTAATATAATATGTAAGTCCATTCGACAATACACCCGTCCTGATGCTTTTTATCTTGTTCTACATTCTGAGCTGTTGCAACAATTGTCATTACACATAACACAACAGCCATAATATATCTATTAACTCTCATTCTTTTCATTAAAATCACTCACTTTTACACAAGGTAAAAGCAAGTGATAAGAAATTACAATATATGATTATTTGAAATAAGAAGGCACAGCAAATGCGTCAAAAATCTTGGGTAGAGTTATTCGTATCCTTCCAGTTTTTACCTTCTTTCTTACGTAACACAGCCTTACGATAGCTTCCCGCATCATATAATGTTTCAGCCCATGACGTGAAACCAGCATCTAAAGCTGCACTTACAACATTCCATTGATGGTCTGACGTAGTAGCTAAATTAACAGCATCGAGTACCCATACATTAGGAATCATCAAATGTGTTTCTGTATTTTCAAAGTTTGTAGGGTCATCAGCCTCAACCCATTTAATCTCATATTCATAGTTTTTCTTTAACAATTCAGCAGTCATAGGAATACGAACAAGCGCATAAGCTCTTACTCCGGCCCTATTTGGAGTTAATCGTCCTTCATCACTACCATACCAATGAAGTAACAAAGGAACCTTATCGTTTTGTACTTCTTTTCTATATCTTCACCATTTTCATCCACGTCTTCTAACGTCATAGAGCTATACATTTGGAAATTAGCTTTTTGAAAGGTCGATAGAATTTGTATTAAATTCTTTATGATTACGAGCATTCCAAGCGATAACGATTTCTTCACCCGGGTTGCACTGGATGTTCTTTTTCCTGAACCAGGAATAACAAAGACGTCGTCCACTGTCATCGCACTATTCATCACATTAGGCTTATAATCATTCTTCATATTTGTTTGAAACAGACTCTGAACAATTGCAAGTCCATCTGCATACATCACAGTATCGCTGTTGTTAGCAATTTTTATGTACTCGATCGTCGACATAATCCTTATTTTTGTGGAGTTCTTGTTCCTGCAAAGAACACTTCCGAAATCACAAAACCAGCACCAGAATTAAAAGGTATTCAATGGCAAAACAAGAGATGGATTAGCTCCTTCTGAAGCACCTTTATCCACTGTAACATTGCGTTGTGTAGCCTTCACATTGGTAGATAAATCCTTACCATTTACCTTATATGCAACCGTTCCATCAACAACAACATCGTAAATACCTGCAGGCAAACTAAAAACTGCAACATATTGTCCAACAGAAGCCTTTAAACTCTGTAAACGAGAATGTTTCCTTTGTTTGCACATTTGTAAACACTGCTTTCGCATTAGACAAAGTAGGCTTTTCTATTGTCAATGGCATATCAAGCTTTAAGACCATAGTTTACCATCGTTATTGTTTTTCTCTTCATTGTCAGGCTTACAAGAAGCAACCATTAAAACACATGGCAATTAAAGCCATCACTACATTAAAAATGTTTTCATACTACTTTTTATTAAATGATTATATAAATTAATTTATGCGTTAAAAACACCACTCCCCATCGTGGCAATAATACTTTTTACAATAATTTTCGCTTTTAAGGAAAGCACTTTCTATCCCAAAGAAACATCCTTTTTGTTCCAACTTTTAGGATAATACCATATAAGTCCCTGTCCCTTAACATGCAAATAATTATCTGTTAAACGATCGTACGTTCGATTTACGAGTTGAGTGATTGTCTCCGTCATTTTTCAAATAAGGCATTATCATGTTTTTGAAGTGTAGCTTCGTAACCACTACTAATATAACATGAGAGAAAAACACCTCTTATTCAACACTTTTTGCCACTGAACACTCCCCTCTCCATATAATTTAGAAAAACTGATAGAACGTTCCTTTTGCTCGTAGGTTTCATTGTAATCCTTGTAACCTAATGTTATTTTCGTGGTAAAGGCCGATTGATTTCCTTTTATGATATAAAGCATTCAACGCATAAGAGCGTACAACTTGATGATAGAGGGTTAAACTTGTCAATTGTTTATACTCACCACCTGAAGCATCACCAGCAATATGCTCGTCGCCTAAACGCTTTTGTTGCGACATTAGTCCATACACGCTCCATTGGTTATGTTTATTATTTCTCCAACCCATCACCAAACTACAATTGCTAAAATGTAAAGTGTTTAAGGGCAAAGCGTTTAGTTTGGTTAATATCTGAGTATAGGGAACGTATTCATACACACCTGTCACAAACAAACCATGAAACTTCTTTTGGGATTACATTAAAAGTCAACCTGATAACCAGTCGCTTTATAGTAAAGTTCATTATTTCCACCAGAAAAGCGACCATTATATGTACCTAAAGCCCTGTAAATAAATATTCCTTATTACCACCTTCCTCACGATAGAAGTCTACATCATTTGTTTGTTTATAAAACACAGAACCAAACCCTAAGGCCACCTCGTTATACTTAAAAGCATATTTTGCTCCTACTTGCAACACAAGGTCAGTAACTATTCCTCGCATTCGTGGGTCCGTCTGTCATATTCCTGCATCGCTCTACATCTGATAGACGCACCGAATGTCCATCGTTTCTTATGAAAAGCCGTTCCACCAGCAAACGAATATGTTTCAACATGCGTCTTTCCACCTATCGTATCACCCAAAAACATAGGGATAGATTAAGTTATAATCTGACGTAGAATTAAAAACATATATCTTTATTTTCACCTCGTTCATAGCCAGCATTTCCCCATACTGTCATGTTAGAAGGCAAATAAAGGTAAGAAGACACCCCGCAGTTATATTTTTGTCTTGCTGTACCTAATTGATAAAAAGAAAGGGCGATTAGCACTTTCAGAACGAAAAAGACACCGACAAAGTGGAATAAGAATGCGAATATAAAGAGTCATTAGCCGCAGGATTATCCCTGTGCTCTAACAATGCCAAACGCCATAAAGAATAATATTGAAGAGGAGCTATCGAATCCGTCCTTACTGCCCATAAAGAGGTAGTAAGACCTATGCAACACAACAATATGATAACTTTCTTTTCATAACTATAACCAAATAATTGGTGCAGAGATAAAGGTTGACTGATTTAACACCTCACAATAGTCTTTTGATACTCTGAAATAACGGACAACCTCCTCGTCTTCAACAGTCTTATAGCGTACAGTGCCTTCACCAGAAAGCGTATATGCTCCTTTCATCACCTGCACCACTGCTCTTAACTGACCGAGTTCTGAGGTCGTATACACCTTTTTATTATTCAAATTGGTTAGTGTCACAGTACCTTGTAGGCGAATAACTTTTACCGCCTCAGGAAAAGACAATGTGACAACCGCAGAGGTATAATAGTCTGTTTGCTCCTTATGACAAGCATAAAGAACAGTTATTATCAATGGTATAATCAATAACGACAGTTTCCTTCTCATAGTTTTACATTCGTTTCTAAGCCAAAGTAAGGCGTAACATAACGTCTAAATGTCACATTATTACGTTTGTATTCAGGATATGCATCCCATAGTTTATTTATAAACAAAGCCACCATCAGCTTATTATTCCACAGCTTTTTTTGTTGCTTTTAGGTTCACATTCATACTAAAAGGCACTACTTGACGTTCGAATGCGGCATCGCTTAATGAACGTTTTAAGGAACTTAAAATAACATCCTTAGCATCTGTCCCGGTGTAAGCATGCACCTTACCTTCTTCGTCTATATAACTATGGGGATATGCGTCCTTTGTCATTGACTGACTTGCTGTAAACCATAAACATTGTGCAGACAAAGAAATACCTAAATTTAACGAAGGAACAGTACTATCAAGAGTAAAGTTTGTATTCAACATCTCTTTTATATATCCTTCATCATCATTATAAATTCCAACAACGTTTATTGCCTTTCCATTTATAACACGCGAAGGCTTTTGTTCTACCGACATAGCGTTTTTATATAGAGTTTTGAACCATGCACCATTTATTGTTAAGCGTGTGTTAAACAAAGGCATACGAGCGGTTGTAAAAGTATATTCAATTCCTCGTTTGAAAATTCGACTTCCATTACCTAATACATTATGAGCTTTTAATCGGGTTTTAGTAACATAAGGCAAAGCGTCTATATTAGGATTATTCACAAATTGCTCTATTGTCATATCCTTCATTATATAATGCTTATACACATAAGGTAAATAATGCTTCATCGCTCTAAAACCAGAAGTCATATCTTCCTCAAAATAAGTGAGTGTCAATCGGTTTCCAGCAAAAACAACATCACCCCTCAATTCCCATTTCGTATTCCGTGCAGGTTCAAGAGCTGTGTTCGTAGGGTCTATAACATAGGGTTTGCAAACGCATACGCCTATTCTCTCTTTGCTCATGATAAAACGAGAACTCTAAAAAGTCAATGTACTGACGTTCTGGATATAACTCCTCTATCGTAGGGAATTTAGTATGCTGACCCCACCCTGCTGAAAGTGTGATGTCCAAAGTCTTGTTACCTAAGGATACTGGCGGTAGATTATAAGAAAGGTTCAATCGTGGGTCGATATAATACCTACCGCCTCATTGTATAGTGTGTATTTAAGCCCTGCATAGTTTGTAAACGTGTTCCCAACACCGTGTTAAAACGATGAGCACCTAAATTCCATTTCAGACTCTCCTCTGCATAAAAAGATAGTTCCTTAGAAGCTGGCACATCACTGTATTTTCGAGGACGATTAAACGTTTCGGGATATAGAGGAAAACAACTTATTAAACCTTTGTCCTTCTCCGACGTTTTTTTATCTATTTGGTAATCAGCTCCTACCAACAAACTGTTTTCTACCTTCTCAGAAGGAACAGAAAAAGGTAGTATTTGCATTAACAAAACAAATTTATAGGTCGTCCATCCACCATCTGTGATGCTACGTAAGTATATGGATAGATAAAGACCGCATCGCTTTCGCCTTCTTTTGTCAGTAACGGCCGCAGGCGTATCTCCTTGCAATTGAACTAATCTGGTGCGCTCTAATTCATCTCTTTCATACGAGAATGAAGTTGAGAACTCTGCATTTTTTTCAACCATGAATTGGTATTGTCACTAACAAACTCTGCACGAAGCGCAGAGGCATATCTATTATATTTCGACACATATTTATCTACTCCGCCATAATTCAATTCTTCATCTTGCTTTTCATCATCAAAAGAACCACTATAATCTACATTAAAAGAAGTATTTAACGTGTAGTTTTTAAGACGTAATTGCTTATTCAAACGAGTAGAAAATGTTAGTCGCTTATAATTCTCCAAAAAGATTTCTTGGGTCTACTTTGAGCATCTAAATAATCGGCACTTATATTTAACGACAAATAATGCTCTTGCCATTCAAAACCTTTACCTATATAATATAGCTTACTACTCATATCAGCCTTAAATCTGGCAGATAAATCGTGTCCTCCTTTTTTACGCTTTATATTTACCAAACCACTGGTCAAGTCGCCATATTTGACAGAAGGAACGCCCCTTATGATTTCCACTTCTTGAATATCGTCGGTAGATATGGAACGCATATCTACACCTGAATTCGTGAAATCACGACGCGTACTTGTTCTGTCTAAAGCACCCGATAAATATTGCATGTTTGCATTTGTACTCATAGGAGCACCATCTATAACAAAACGAGTTCCTAAAGACGATGTGTTATAATCACTACTTGCAATAGGTACTTGTCGAAGGTGTATGGTTTGTGGCGTAGCAATTGAGCTATTCGAAGCTCGTCCGCCTGGCAGTAACTCAAGGACATCTGCAAAGGTTGATGGCTGCAAATGCTCCATTGCATGCCGTTTTATAATAGAAGATGTGGCAAGTGTTTTTTTGCTTCTTGAGCAGTTACAACCACCTCTGCCAAGGAACGAATAGACGACTCGAGCTTATAAACAGCCATAGTATCTGCCATAACCGTAAGCGTTTTATAACCCTAAATACGAAATCGACATTTGAGGTTTTTACACTACTTTTTATAATGAAAGGTCCCATCTACATTGGTTGAAATACGCTGAACGTGAGGTGTCTCTATGGTTATAATTGCACCAATAATAGGTTCTAAGGTTGCCTTTATCTACTACTTTTCCTCTATAAACTGTTTGAGAAAAAGCAACAGAACATACAGCTAAAAATATAAACAAACACGCATATCGTAAATGGACCATGTAACCTAATATTGAAATTGCAAAAGTAAAAACTTTCATTGAAAAACACAATACCTAAAAAATAATGATACTTAATTGCGCCCTCTCACAGAATCATTATTAAACCCTTTTACTCTACATAGCCATACAAAGAAAGATAAGCTCACGCTTTGATATGTAAAACGACAAACCTTGCGAGCTGACTTACAGAAAAGACTTTCAATCGCTACGAAACCTTAACGTCAGTAGATTGTAAATTATTTTCATGTGATACTAATCAAACAGATGGTCTTTTTAGCTTCGAAAAGGACATCTTTCGGCTTATAAACTATCCTTTTGCTTACAGACGATTTTCTTAAAACTGCGTAAAGATTTTTCAAACAAGGTTTATGTAGTTTCTAAAAGCCATAAAAAGATTTTTATTGTCTGATAAGAATAAAACAAACTCATTGAACCAACGAATAAATATCCACATAAAGGGTTATTAAAAAGTAAATAAGTTATGTTATTATAATTAAATTCATTACTAAAGTTTCCCACCCCTTAAAAACACTAACTTTTCTCATTTTCCTTTGTCTGTCTTCCCTCATATCCATTGACTGTTAACACATGCCCTAACAGAAGTTATGCAGACTATCCACATACTTCGTCCCATTTTTTTCCAACGCTTCCAGCCATTACAAGGATTTTGCTCATCTCTTTGTCGTTTCCGCTGATTGTAGCCATAAGGTATTGGGGCGTCATTCCAAGTATTTCTCCTAAAAATGCGAAGAATGCGTTCGATGCAGGTAAGAACTCGCTTCCATAACGTGAGTGCCATGAGATCACCCTCCATATCCGAAAAAGAGTTCGCCCATGGTTTGATATTCTGTAATCTCTTTTCCAAAGCCATGACGGTATATGTAAGGTAACACAGCGTTGCGTCGGCTATCTGACCATTAAAGTCACAACCTTGATAACCTCCTAATCCGAGATATTGCTTAGTCTCCTTGTTCATCACCTCTATGTTCCATCTAATCTGATACACTTCAAAGGCTTTTACGAAAGACATCGTTGTATCCGTGGTGAGCAGAACGTTCCATGCGGAGTTTCTACCATACTTGATGAGGAAGATTCTGATAGGTATATCTCCTAAGTTGCCGTTGAGCTGAATATATCGACATTTGTATTTACGACAGTTCTTTCCTCGTTCACGTTCATAGGTGGCAATGAGTTCTGCAGCATTTTTCTTTTTGCCCGATATAGTGTATTTTGTCTTTCCCATTTTTGCAAGTCCAACAAAGTGCATTGCCCCTTTACCTATGCTTCTAACACATGTCATAAGTTGCTCGCAGGTGAACCAACTATCGGTAATCACATACTTCGCATGTAACCCCATCTTCCATCCACGGCGAAGCATATCCATGGCAACTTCCAGCTTAGACATCTTACACTCTTGAAAGCGCTTATAATCAGGATTGCCGGTGTTCCTCTTGGTGTGATATGCCTTTTTGAGTTGCTGTCTTGTCAGCCCGTAGTTGCCTTGCTTCCCCTTTTCTTGATGTAGTGAAAAATCAAAGGGTATAGTTGTCTTGCCGTCAAAGAAGGCACAAAGTAACAGCTTGTAGCCCAATACGCATCTGCCTTTCATATGGTCGAAAACACGACTGATACCCTCCATCCTCACACCACTCTTCTCAAGTACGGTGTCATCTATAATGAAACATGTAGTGGTATCTGATTGAGGAACTTCGCCATACTTACGCAATAGGCACATATAACGCAGTGCAAAGTGGTTCATCAATCGTCTCCAATCCATCTGTGGGCGAATCATCATGCGATAGAAACAGTTCTTACCATGATTTGAAAGCTCATATATCTTATGTTTGCATATACTATGGATGCTCTCGCCCACAATGCGGAAGAGGCAAAGAGAGAGGAGCAACTCCGAAGCCGAAACTCCGTCCTGTTTCTCCAATGAAAGGCGAGATAATAGGTGACCGATGCCAAACTTGCCAAAAAGATGAAATAAATCATCACTCATTCGGGTTTTAACACTCAAAAGTTTGGATAACTCACTTATTTTCTCTATTTTTGCTTCCATAACAGTTTTGTTGTCTTGTCTTTAAAATCAGTTCTTTAGCGATTACTAATTTACAAAGAAAATTCGACAAACTGTTATTTTTCTATCTATTTATTTGGGTGGGAAACTTTTAATTCATTATCTTTGCAAACGAATTATAATTCATTAAGACGAAGATAACTTGGCTTAACTGAATAAATTGATAATGACGGTAATACAAACAGTAAACTTATTATAAAAAAATGAAAACAGTAAAATTACTCGGTTATTTATTCTTAGGAACGACTATGAGCTTAGGAACAGTTAGTTGTGGTCCTGACAACAACAATACACCTGAAAAGTCAGGAACAGAAATTGGTTCTGGTACTGGTACAGGTTCTGGCTCTGGCTCTAAAAACAGAAACAACCCTAAATCAAGAGGAGCAGAAGAATCAAATTGAGATTACAGGAAAGAAATTCGTAGCGCAATTCAATGCTGACGATTTCAAACCACTTCAAGATTTGGCTAAGCATATCGAAAAGAATTATCAAAACCAGAAGCAATTTGAAGAGGTTAATAAGTGGGCAGGAGATATACTAAAGGATTTGACCACTACTATCAGTAGAGCACACGAAACTGAAAGATTATACACTCTCGTTATAGATGCGTCAAAATTTATGGACACTTTGAGTTTAAAAACGATCGTTGGAAACGTACAAAAGACTCTGACAACCTCGAATTCCAGTTTCGTGACCAAAATGGCCAAGACTGTTTGATTAGTCTGGGAGTAAGTGGTAAGATGACTGACATCGAAATCAAAGTACTTTCAACGAAGAAGATTATAATTATGTTTACGATCCAAGTTCGCCTACAAGTGAAAGACGCATTTACAAGAAACGTGAGTATACACTCGTTGTACCAGAACACGTAACACTTCTTGTAAAACAAGGCAATAAGGAACTTCTCACCACAACAGTTAATACAAATCTTACTACAAAAGGCGAATTAGACCTCACCGCTGACGCATTAGAAGTTAACTCTAAAAACCGTTGTTCTTAATAAGTACGAAAATCACTGCAAAGCGTGCTTACTATAAAGGTCCAGGCAACGCAGAAGCTGACGTAGAAATAAAGGCAGACGGAAAGAGTCTTTTAACAGCAAAAAGCGAAAGCAAAACGGGCAGTTCACCAAGGATGGCTTTTAAGAATGTAGGTGCTGTTGATGTTGATGTCAATATCTTTAACGAAATCGAGCTTAAAGGTAACTGTAAAAACGGAACTTGGTTCACAGAGCTAGCGAGACAGTGCTGACGAAGCTGGATATAATAATAATAAAGAGCTTTTAAATAGATGCTTAGCCGACGCAAACTCTCTTATAGATTTTCACCTTTACTATAAGAATAGCTCAAAGCCCTCAGCACAAATTTTATTAGGTTCTGTGCCGGTTGAAAAGACTTTTTACAAGGATAGCTATTTGAGAACAGAGTTGATGATTAAATTCGATGATAAAACAACTTATGCTATCGAAGACTACTTCACAGAGAACAATTTTAAAAGGGCTTATCAAAGAAGTTACAAAATTAGGTGACTCTTTCAGCAAACTCTTTCACTTTTTAGTATCTGAAGATTGTCGCAGACAGATAAAAACAACAGGGGGCTGTATCAAATAAAACAATATTGATACAGCTCCTTTCTCTTGATTTATTAGGATTTCACCTTTAAGCCAACAAATGATTACACATCGTTTCGACATTAATACCAATTGTTTACGTTATTTGCAGTTCTTCTTCTTCTATCCACTCTGCCTATCTACGCAAAACCAAGCAGACACAACTAAAAATAGAAGAACTGGAAGGAGTAGAAATAATCGGTAAACACATTACGAGCAAAAAATACGACGTGATAGCACAGGAGGGATGGATATAAACCTATCCTTTCTTAACAACATGCCTCGAATTGCTGGTAATGCTGACCCGATACACTACACACAATTACTTCCTTCCGTGCAGACAAATTCAGAACTGGATGCAGGTTTATACATACAAGGATGCAGCAATGCACACAATGGTATTAGTATTGACGGCGTGACAATCTACGACATTCAGCATTTGTTAGGTATTTTTCCGTCTTTAATCCCAGCCACTTCTCCAACATGAAATTTAGCAGTTCAGCATTCACAGCTGAGGCAACCAATAGGATAGGCGGATTTATTGATATGGCAAGAAAAAGACAGCCTGACTAAGAATATAAAAGGAGCACTCTATCAGTCGGTCTGATTTCCTCACAAGGAACATTATGTTTCCCCATTGGGAAAAAAAGTCTGAACTCGTATTATCTGGTCGAGGCGCATATATCAACCTACTTTTACGGCAAATGGCTTCAAGTAGAAGAGTCTACCATAAAAATACTCATTCTATGATGCTAATATAACATGGACCTACAAACCCAATCATCAAAATACATTTTTGGGTAAACTATTATAGCGGGAACGACAATATGTACTTTCAAGAAGGTTCCTATAACTACGACTCCTATATCAAATGGGGAAATCTCATGGCTTCTATCAATTGGGAATACAGAAGAGACAAGCTAAACCTACGACAGACAGCCTATATCACTCGATACAAAAAATGAATTCTATATCGATAAGTCCAACTTCAGAATATACATTCCTTCAAGTATTTACGATTACGGATACCAACTAAAACTTAATAAAAATAGATTTTCAGCTGGCACCGAATGGATAGCACGTGACATTCATCCACAACAACCAAAAAGCAGAGGGTGAAATACAAACGAAGACTACCTCTGACCTCAAGCAAAAAGAGTATTGAAGGAACGATATGGGAGACTATCGATTGGCACTCTCTCCCAAAACGGAATTACTTGCAGGAATACGTGCAAACCTTTACAAAAATAGAAAGGAACACATTCCTCAGTGCCGACCCTATCCTCTCACTACTATGGACTCCTCGCTACGGTCATTTTAGACTTACTGCCAATATCAAGCATCAATATCTCGATAGGACAGGACTATCAAGAATAAACCTACCAACAGACTTCTGGCTGTCTGCTGACGATAGAAACCGTCCACAATATGCTTATGGTGTTTCAACTGAATATCGAACAGACCTCATTCCGCAACTGTTACAGATTTCAGTAGGACTTTATTATAAACATCTATACAATCAAAAAGAATATATTGGAACACCATTTGACTTGACCTTCTCTGACTTCAACTTTAATGACAATCTTATAAACGGAGAAGGAGACAACTACGGGCTTAACCTTATGATTGAAAAAGAGGACTGGTAAACTTACTGGTTGGATAAGTTATGCTTGGGGAAGAGCGTTCAGGCACTATCACGACACACGACTGAAAGGAACATTTCCCTGCCAGTCATGAACGTATTCATGAATTCAATGCCGTCGCTATATGGGAACTGAATAAGAAATGGTCCTTTGGTGCAACACTGGTATGGGCAAGTGGAACACCTTTTACAGCACCACACTATTTCTACATACAGAATGGTAATCTCATGACCCAATATAACGAATACAATAGCAACAGACTGAGCACATATATACGATTAGACTTATCTGCAACGTACAAAAATAAAAAGTAAAAACGGAAAAAGAAAGTGGTATCAACTTGTCCATATATAATGCAAGCGGACGACACAACGATCTCTTTTGGAGTCTGAAAATATATAAGAACAAATACCAATATTCATCATTTAGTGCTACATCTGACAACTTTCCATTTCTTCCATCAATTAATTACTATATCAAATTCTGATTATGAATAAATCAATAATTCTACTCCTTCTCATACTTGGAATATGTTCGGGATGCTACCAAACTGAAATAGACGACGCAGAACCTCAACTTGTCGTTGAAGGATGGATAGAAAACGACCGTCCACCAATTATCCAGCTTACAACAACTATACCCATTAGTAAAACCAAACGCAGCCTTGACTCACTTGACCAACACGTGTTAAATTGGGCAAAAGTAAGCGTTTCTGACGGAGAGAAAGAAGTTATCATGACGGGTATATATAACAGAAAGCTGTTTCCACCCTACGTTTATACCACCACAGAACTAAAAAGGAGAAGTCGGTAAGACTTATAAGCTGAAAGTTGATTATGCACAATTCCATGCCGAAGCCGAAACAACCATACCAGTCCCAACAAAGATAACGAACATTCACGTTATACCCGTAAAAGACAGAAAGATGACGTATGTCGTCAAAGCAACCATCTTAGATGACGCAAATACAGAGGACTATTACAAAAGTCTTTATCCGTTCATCAGAGAAAGACATGACAATGCGGAGTTCATACTTTGGACTATTCAACGACAAGACTCTCAGTAAAGACGCTGTAATCACCATTTATAACGGACGCAATAATCTCGCACTTCCATATATTAAAACAACATTTCCTCTTAGACGAAAAAGATACTCATCAAGTTCTGCCATCTTGACTCCATTGGATATCAATATTGGAAAGCCTTTGAGGATTATCATGTAGAAGGACGCAACCCTCTATTTAATACAATGTAAAAAGTTGCCAACAAATATCAAAAGGTGGATTAGGATATTGGTTGGGTTCGGGAGTCTACTTATTATCCTTTACTCATCAAAGAAAAGTATAGGTATAAACTAATAAGAGAGGGCATCAGACGAGCCTTAGTCCATGCGGACTGGCTTCTGATGCCCTCTCTCCTATCCTATTCTCTCGAAGAGACCTATTCGATTTATCTTATTTGAACTGATTTTCTACAATATCACTCAACACATCCTTGATATCCAAAACCTGCTGCACGCACCTGTTGTGGAATAAAACTGGTAACGGTCATACCCGGTGTAGTATTGATTTCAAGCATATTGATAACATCTTTACCATCCTTATCCTTTGAGATGATATAGTCGATACGTATAATACCATTGGCATGAAGAATATCATAGATGCGACTTGTCAATGCAGCAACGCGTTGAGCTGTTTCATCAGACATACGAGCAGGTGTGATTTCTTCAACCTGACCATTATATTTAGCATTATAATCGAAGAATTCATTGCTTGTTACAACCTCTGTTGCAGGGAAGACAACCGACTTATTCTTTGTCTTATAAACACCCTGAGAGATTTCCATACCATCCATAAATGCTTCTATCATAACCTCATCACTCTGCATAAAAGCTACACGAAGAGCAGGAGCAAGCTGATCTATATTCTTCACCTTTGACACACCGAAGCTACTACCATCAGCTGATGGTTTCACAAAACATGGCATACCAAGTCGCTTCTCTATCTCAGTCTCATCATACTCCTCGCCACGGCGTAACAAAACACTATCCGCTACCTTTATACCAAAGCCACGCAGATAATTATTCAGCACATACTTGTCGAAGGTTAAAGCCTCAACCAAAACACCTCCTGTCGAATATGGAAGATGGATAAGGTCAAAATATCCTTGCATCACACCATTCTCACCGGGCTGACCATGAATAGTAATATAAGCATAATCAAATTCTACACGCTCACCATTCATAACAAAGGAGAAATCGTTCTTATCGATTGGTGCCATACTACCATCTGGCAATTCAACATTCCATTCAAGTCCCTTTACATCAACAATATATATATTATAACGCTCCTTATCAAAGAAAGAGTATAACCCCTGTCCTGAACGCATAGAGACATCGTGTTCTGATGAGTCGCCACCACAGACGATAGCAATTGTACGCTTTAATTCTTTCATTGTGTCTTATTATTTTTAAATACCCGTTTCACCACTCTCAGAAACTTACTAACTGACTTTCTTCGTATGGTTTACACGACCATGATTATTTCCTTTTCCGATTTAAATATTATCTAACAAGCTCATCAGCTCGGCCACTAACAAAGCCCCTCCACTTCTCTATCAGTGCAGCAAGATCAGCTGGCTGTTCGCTGGTAAAATCCATCTGCTCGCCCGTGACAGGATGAACAAATCCTAAAGTCCGTGCATGAAGAGCCTGACGATTACAGAGCGAAAGACAATTACGAATAAATGCCTTATAAGTACTTGACCGCTGACCTCGCAATATCTCTGTTCCACCATAACGCTCATCACCAAACAAAGGATGACCAATATGCTTCATGTGCGCACGAATCTGATGGGTACGCCCTGTCTCAAGAATACATTCTATGAGGGTTGTATATCCAAAGCGTTCAATGACACGATAATGCGTAACAGCTGGTTTACCTATCTCCGTATCAGGAGGAAAGACTGTCATGCGCAGTCTGTCCTTCGGGTCACGTGCAATGTTCCCTTCAATGCGCCCTTCATCCTCTGTGATATTTCCCCAAACAATAGCATTATAGCTACGATGGGTAGTCTTATTGAAGAATTGTTTGCCCAAAGCTGTTTTCGCATCTGGTGTCTTCGCAATCACCAAGAGTCCACTTGTGTCCTTATCTATCCTATGCACCAATCCAACCTCTGGATCATTAGGATCAAAGGAAGGCATATCCTTCAAATGCCAAGCAATAGCATTTATCAATGTACCGTGAAAGTTACCTGCTCCGGGATGTACAACAAAACCCCGCAGGCTTATTGATAACCATCAGAACATCATCTTCATAGACAATATCCAAAGGTATATCCTCTGCTTCTATCGTATTATCATGCTTTGGACGATCGAGCATCAGGGTAATCACATCCTCTGGTCGTACCTTATAATTACTCTTTACTGGCACATTGTTGACATGAATATAACCAGCATCGGCAGCTTTCTGAATACGATTGCGACTGGAATGCTGCATCTCGCTCAAACAAAAAACTTATCGATACGAACCGACTCTTGTCCTTTATCTACTACAACACGAAAAATGCTCATACAACTCTCCTTCTACCCCATTATTATGTTCCGCAGAAAGGAGGTCGTCGCTAAGCTCATCTCTCAAACATTACTTCTTCATCTGTCCTCATCGTAAACTATTCTTTTTGTTCTTATTGAAGATGGGTCGGCTGGCAAACCCGACTGAGATGAAGGAACTGAACCACTTGAACCTGCCTTTCCGTGTCCGTCATTTAGCTCATTACCATTTTCATCAACAGGCACTTCTACATATTCTTCTACTTCTTCGTACTTTGGCACATTCTCTATAACTTCTATCTCTTCGTATTCGGGTTCCTTCAATCCAGAGGTGTCAGATATTTGACGAGTACCGTCACCTACCTGTAAGACAATCACCGCATCAGACGGTACATGATCACCAGCTTTGACATGCTTGCCTCTTACCAAAATACCGTAAATCCAGTCTTTCTCACCCGGTATATACTCTGGTTCGCCTACCTTAAATCCCATAGACAGCAACTGAGCCTGAGCCTCACGTAAAGAATTGTTATCTATAATATCAGGAATGACAAGCGTTGGTGCACTGGCTGCATTAATAGTCACATAGACCACGTGAGTAGACTTTATGCGCTTACCTCCAACAGGTGTCTGTTCAAGAATACAGTCTGCTGGAAGCTCCTTCACATATCCCGTATCCGTGACTTCTATTGTCAGTCCAACCTTACCCATGATGTCCACAGCCTCATCATATTGCTTATGAATTACATTTGGCACAACTATAGACTCACCATGAAGTGTATAATAGTCAAGCCCAAACCTAACCCCCTTATAGAAAGTATCAGCACAAGGATGACGATAGCAAGGATATTGCCCCAGATATATGTGCTATTAAATTTATGGAATAATTCTCTTTGATGTCATTCAACTTCTTTACTTTACTTCTAACTCATCAACCTGTTAACTCATTAACTCGTCAACCCGTCAACTAAATTTTATATGTGGCAAAGGTAGATAAAAAAACGGAAAGAAGCAAAGAATAATCTCTACTTCTTTCCGTTTTCGCACTAAATCCCTCTAAGGATAAGGCGTACTTTTTACTTTCCGTGATGTTCGTCAGAAACAGTTAACTTCTTACGACCCTTGGCGCGACGAGCAGCCAATACACGACGACCATTTTTTTGTTGCCATTCTCTCGCGGAAACCGTGCTTGTTTACACGACGACGGTTGTGCGGCTGAAATGTTCTTTTCATTTTCTTATACTATTTATTGTTATTATGCAACATTATAAAAGCAAGCAGGACAAAACCTGCCATTATGAGTTGCAAAATTACTTAATCTTTTTGAATTAACCAAGAAAACAATGATTTTTACGCTGATTATTTATGTTTTTTTCTATATTTTCCGTAACTTTGCATCGTATTATTGAGATATTGACATATAAAAAAATAACAAATTAGATATTAACAAATTATGATTAATTCACAAGAAATTAAGATTGGCATGTATTCGTCTTGATGGTAAAATCTGGACCTGCATCGACTTCCAGCACCGTAAGCCAGGCAAGGGAAACACGGTTATGATTACCAAGTTGAAGAATGTTTCAGATGGTCGTGACTCGAGCGCACCTTCCAGGTTGGTTTTCAAACTTGAGGATGTACGTGTTGAGCGTCGTCCTTACCAGTACCTCTATGAGGATTCAACTGGTTACATCTTCATGAATCAGGAAACTTTCGAGCAAATCCCTATCTCTAAACACCAGATTACTGGTTCTGACTATATGAAAGAAGGTGATGTTGTTGAAGTTGTTACAGACACCTCTGACGGCACTATCCTACTCGCCGAAATGCCTGTTAAGACTACACTGACCATCACACACAGCGAGCCTGGTGTAAAGGGTAACACTGCTACTAACGCTACAAAACCTGCAACTCTTGAGACTGGTGCTGTAGTTCGCGTTCCTCTCTTCATCAACGAGGGTGAGCTGATCCAGATTGACACTCGCGACGGTAGCTACTTGGGACGTGTAAACGCATAACTATTGCCAGTCAACAGACCGACAATCATAAAGCTATATATAAATAGGATATGCCAGATGCCTGACATATCCTATTTTTTTTATTTTCTACTTAATACTGGTGCAATTTTATGGTTCATCCATTTAATTATGGATATAGTCATATCAATTTAGTAGAAGAACCAGACTAACTTATTAAAGAAACCAATTGAAAAAAATCATGACATAATTTAGCGTAAAAACATCTACAAAAAAGACAACATTACATGTAAAAACAAATCCACAAGCATCAGCAAATCAGTTAGTTATGAAGCTGCATGAGAAAAAGATGCCTAATTGGACTTCAAAAGAGCATTGATTAAACATCAGAAGGGCGTCTTTTCAAAGCCAATTAGGCATCTTTTCAAAGCCAAAAGAGCATGTCTTGGCTTTGAACTGCATGAAAATAATTTACAAATATTGCAGATATGGAAATAAGCCTTTATTATTGCATGACCTTAATAAGAATACCACCTTGTTTTATTATCACAACATGACCTACTGGTAAAGACACCGAAACCTCACCATCAGCATCTGTAAGTCCAGAGGCAAGAACCTTACCAGACACATCATAAATAACATAGCTTTTCTCAGCTTGCAAACCCCTAACAACGATATTACCATTATAGCGTTCAACCCTCACAGACGCTGCATGAATACTACGAACACCATTAGTCCCTTCAAAAACAGCTGCTAAAACTCCATATTGACTAATTCTGAACGTATTACCCGTAAGCTCTTTACCATCAAGCATTGCTTTTACAAATTTATAATCAGCTATGGGTGTTGCTTCAATCTTCACTTCCTTTCCTTTCACAATAGGTGTCCATTCTGGAACATTCAAATCATCAACCAATGTCTTGAAACTACCCTGAGCATTATCCTCGAAACGTAAACGCACGGTATTACAGCCAGTGCCATCACCAATAACATTTGACTCCCAATTCTTTCCAAACAAAAGTAAGTTATCACAAGTAGTAGAACCAACATTACCCCTTATCTGCAAAGTTGCCTCGTCCTCTTTATTTGCCATAGGAACCGTAAAGAGTATGTCATTAATACTACAAGCATCAAGTTGGTTATTATCCAAGTCAAGCTTACGCAATAAAGGATTTTTTAACAAATCAATCTTTGTCAACTGATTACCCGATAAATCAAGGAATTTCAGCTTAGGGAACATTGAGACATCAAATTCTTTTTATTCCACAATTCTCCATATCAATCCACTTTTAATGAAGGTTTATTACCTAAATCAGGAATTGAAGTATAGGCATTCGTTCCTGCCGTAATATTTTTCAAGCTTGGTGTTCTTACTTAAGTCTAACTCCTTCAAACCCAATCCTGCACATGCTAACACCTCAAGATCAGGGATTTGCTCTTACATCTAATTTACCGAGCTTATTATAGCTACAATAGAGCTGTTGTAATTTAGACAACTTACTAAGATCCATGTTGGTAAGGTTATTACCAGTGACTGCAAGTTCCAGAAGGTTAGGTAGTTGAGATAAGTCTAACTCTGTAATCCTGTTCATCATCAAGTCAAGAACCCTTAAATGTTCATTCTTTCCTAAGTCACAAGCCACCAGCTTACTTGCCTGCGCCTTGAAAGCAGTCAAGTCAGCATATACTTTAATAACATCGCTCGGCTCTACCTCTAAAACGTATTGAACCAGCAACGTCTTTATTTAGCGTATAATAAGTCTTTTTCTCCATTGCGATCTATTTGAATATGCTGCCCATCCTCTACACCTGTCAACTCTAAACTTAAATAATTAGGAAGTGGAAAAATCCTCCTCATCAAATTCTACCTTCATTTTTCGGATCTATCCTCAAAGTGAAGTTTTGGCTTGTCTTCTGAAACTTCGCCACTCGGTTGTGGATTTCCTGTTTCATAAACATTCATTAGCTTTCCGTGTCCGATTTCCTTTTCAAATCTAAACTCTGTACCTTCCGATTGAAATAACCATCCTGTACTATGAGCCAACGATACAAGAACACCTACAAACAAAAAAACATAATAGCCAAGTAAAAACTTTCTCATAATCTAATGCTTTAATTAACCCTACTACGATTTGTTACAAATCAATAGTATTTTATAAAATTATCTACTAAACTGTTAAAAACAGACACAAAGATACGAATAATCTATCTAAACAACAAAACATACACCACACTTTTTCAAATTATTATTCCCAACGAAGTCTTCCGAAAGATGCAATATAACAATCCCATACATCAGCTGAAAATTAATAAAAATTATTAGAAAATAGAAAATGTCTAATCCAAATCTAATATCATCGCATAACATACCTCAACCATAGAAACTCATAAATGAAAACAAAGCATAAAGATGTATTCCAGTACTGATAAACTTGCCCCTATCACCAAGAATGGTGACAGGGGCAAGAAAACGAAAAATTAAAAATACAGTGTGCGCAACGATAGGACACGCAGCCCCTATTAAGCAGCCCCTCCACTTTCAGGGAGGGCTGGGGTGAGACTTTTTAGGACTACTGAAACCCTTCTAAACTGAACCCGTATTTGCGAGGGCCCCTACCTATGCTGATGTCAGTTTTTCTAAAGAAAATATAGTACGCTTGGTTATTGTTCATAGGGTTAAGAGTTGTCGATCAACAGAAGCCCTGAATACCAAGGTTATTCAGTCTACCATCATTATAGTAACCCAAGGCGGGTACGTAGAAATACTTGTCTACATCGGCTAGGGAAGGAAGAATAGGTGAAACTGGTTTCCAAGTCTGAGTTGTTTCCTTGTTACTCCAATCTACTTTGTCGAAGGTTTCATCACTACTGTAACCATCTATAAAATCCTTCTTTTTAAACCACATACCGCCTTTATATAAATGCCCCATAGTAGTCCATAACTCGTTGTCATCCCAACGAGGGTCGGCAAAGCAGTACCAAGTCATTTCGATCAAATCGGGGAGATTTACACAACTATTGGTAGCAGCTTTACGCCTTTCCTTAAAAATCTGTCATAGGTTTGATCGTGTTGAAGTAACGATCGGAAGACTTGGGAAAGTTGAGATTGATATCATTATTCTTCACTGGCTGCCACTTATCACTGGTACTATTCCATTCATGGTCTGCCCAATAATTCTTCTTGGCATCCCACATATAGTATTTGTTGCCCGCATAATCATGTGGATCAAGATTAGCTGTTATATCATGAATAGAACCTGCTGTACAGTCAAGCGTTACAATCTTTGATACTGTTCCCTCTATCTGTCCTGCAGGATTATCTGTTGTATTGCGAAGCCAGTAGCGAATACGGAAAGTATGAGTACCCGGAGCAACAACTGCGTAGGTTGCATTCTTACTCATATCGTCTGCAGCATTATCTATATCAAAACCCGAACCTGTTGTTACGGTAATCGTTTTAGAACCACCTGAAGCAAGGGTAAGAGTGCCATCCTCTGCAATATTATAAGTTCCAGCAATATCATCATCGCTCATAATCTCAACCTTAAACAACGTGCTTCGCTTTACATATTCGTTAGTGGTGCGAGGAATGAAACAGAGATAGGAAACTTTATGGTCAAGAGTGAATTTATAATCACTACCTACTTTATTAGCTGTGGCTATTCCGCAATCTCCCGATACGCCAGCATGATCAAAGTTATTTGGGGCAGACTGTTTTTGTGTTGCTTTAATCTGAACTTGTGGTTGAGAGCCTGTAACAGACACATTGGTGTAAACAATATCATGCGAATCACCCTGTATAAGTACCAGAAAGAGCAAACGCTCCTTGCGACTTATTAGTTTTCAAAAGAGTAGTTTACAGCTCCACTCTGCCGCCAAGCACCAGCATTATCTTTTTACCCATATCTTGTCACCGTTGCTCCAATTCACAGAAGCACCAGCACCCTTCGTATGATTAAGAATTGCCGTACGTGTTGTTGCGTTTGGCATTGAGAAGTACCTGTAAAGATGGTTGCCCCCGTAGGAATGTCAGCTTTCTTGTGTTTTTCCTCCTGCACTGTATCACCATTGACACAGCTGGCTGTAAGCAATAAAAGCTGCTAAACCATAACACATGCTTTGTATTACCGAACTTATAGTTAATCTCTTCATAAAATTATTCATTTTCTTTTCAAACTGTTATTGGTTCTTTTCTGTATTATTCCAAGAAGCATTATCAAAGTCTTCTTCACTAAAAAAAGTTATGTTTTTGCATCTCCTGCCACCGTACCAGGTTTAATTGTTCCAGCATTACCACTGGCACTATTTAACAAGAAATCTGTTTCAGTGCAAAACAATCTCGCATTGTGGTTTTTGATAAACCATTCTTTTTATTCATCATCATTTCTCGAGGACACATCGTAAACGTATATCCTGTTCTATTGATTAATATAAAGTTATAATTTCGTGCTTAAATTCCCAAGATATCAGTTTACGTAGGTATATAAAAACAAAGGAAACTCCGAAAAAGTCCTTTGTTTATATGGGTTGCACAGCATGCATCGCACGCGTATGCAAGAAAAAAACTGAAGAAATTAGTTCTTCTAATGAGAGAGAGAGAGAGAGTATATAATTATTTGGAACTACCAAATAATTTGTATCATTTTTATTTTTCTTCATCAAAAGATTTAACACATCACAAAGTCTGCTCTACACCCTTACTTCCTAAGGTGCAGAAATTTATCGTTTCGGCTTTCTTTATGATTGTCATCCTTATTACAAGTTCAATTATCCGAGTACAAAGGTAGTAAGAATTTGTAAAAGTTACAAGAAACTATATATAAAAAAACAAAAATGAAGACGAAATATGTAGCAAACGTTTAACGTCTAAGGTACATGCTAATCAAGTAAGGACACAACCCTTATAAAAATAGCGAGAGGAAAGACAAAAACAAAAATTTGCTGTCACTGCTGTCATGCTATGTAAGCATAAAAACCTGCTGATTACAAAAACACTTACGAGAAATGTTAAATGTGATAGCAACTTAAAATGAAAAATATAGTTGCTTATTATCGTCCTATCGTAAAAGCTGAAAAGAATACAAAAAGGCGGGCTTATATTGGATGCTTACGCTTATAACAATTTTGGCTTAAACCAACTGCTTTCAGTAATAAAAAAAGTCGTTAATATCCCATTATACAATCATGAGATACTAACGACATCTTTATATTAAAAACTGCTTCTAATAAAGTGGTTATGTGAAATTAAGCGTTCACAAACACAATTAGAGAAATTCTTTTTACTTCTTCAATTCCTTGACAAGATCCTGCGTGTCACGAGCAATAACAATCTCTTCATCGGTTGGAACAAGTACGACCTTTACCTTAGAGTCGTCAGTAGAAAGAACCTTCTCCTCGCCACGACACATGTTACGATCCTTGTCAAGTTTAATTCCAAGATACTCCATATCCTGACAAACATCCCAACGAAGTCCTGTTTGATTCTCACCAACACCAGCCGTCCAAACAATGATATCCACACCATTCATCGCTGCTGCATAAGCACCAATATACTTCTTGATGCGATAGCAATACATCTGTAAAGCGAGGTGCGCCATCTTATCACCAGCATTGTCAGCATTCTCAATATCACGCATATCCGAACTAATGCCCGTCATACCGAGGACTCCGCACTCCTTATTCAAGAAGTCTGCCATTTCTTGTGGTTTCTTACCGAGTTTCTCCATCAGATAAGTCACGGCAGATGGATCGATATCACCAGAACGTGAACCCATCATCAAACCAGCCAATGGGGTCAGACCCATAGAAGTATCAATCACCTTACCATCCTTGATTGCTGCAATAGAAGCACCATTACCGATATGGCAAGTAATAATCTTCTGTGTCTTAATGTCTCACACCAAGCATTTTCGCATACACGTTCCGACACGTAACGATGACTTGTTCCGTGGAAACCATAACGGCGGACATGATACTCTTGTAGAAATCGTAAGGAACAGCGTAAAGGTAAGCATAGTCAGGCATTGTGCTATGAAAAGCATTGTCGAACACTGCTACTTGTGGAGTATTTGGCATAAGTGCATTTACCGCACGCAAACCACGTAAGTGTCCCGCATTGTGAACAGGTGCAAGGTCCATCAGACTCTCAATACCATCTTCCACTTCCTTTGTTACAATACAACTCTTCTCAAAGAGGTCGCCACCCTGTACGACACGATGACCAACAGCATCAATCTCGTCAAGACTCTTCAACGATCCAATCTCCGAATCAAGAAGAACCTTAAAGACAAGTGCAACACCCTCCTTATGAGTAGGAAGGTCCGCCATAATCTGTTTCTTCTCGCCGTTTTCAAGTTTCACCCTTAATAAAAGCCTCATCTAAACCGATACGCTCTACAATACCTTGAGCCAATACTGACTCATCAGCCATATCGTACAACTTATATTTAATAGAACTACTGCCGCAGTTCAGAACTAATATCTTCATATAAAAAAATATTATTTGAGAGGGATGATATAGGTGATTATAATCAGCATGTTGTTCTTTTCAAGAATTCCCATCGCCCTATTATAACACCCCAGTCATCCAACTATAACCAACAATTATTTCTTAGAATCCTGTGCCTGACATGCTGTGATAGCTACCATATAATAGATATCATCCACACAACAGCCACGAGAAAGGTCGTTTACAGGGCGTGCTATACCTCGAAGAATCGGGCCAATAGCCTTCGCACCGCCAAGTCGTTCAATGAGTTTATAGCCGATATTGCCAACTTCAAGATTAGGGACAACGAGTACGTTTGCCCTACCTGCAATATCTGAACCAGGTGCCTTCTTTGCTGCAACAGCTGGTACCAAAGCAGCATCAGCCTGCAACTCACCATCAACTTTCAACTCAGGGAACTTTTCTTTGGCAATCTTTGTAGCCTCAACCACCTTGTCAATAATATAAACACTTTTACCCGTTTCACGATCCTTAGCATCTTGTGCAGAACCCTTTGTTGAGAAGCTCAGCATAGCCACGTGTGGATTTTGGAAACCAGCAACGCTCTTTGCTGTCTCTGCCGTAGTATAAGCAATCTGTGCTAATTGATCAGCGGTTGGGTTTGGCGTAACAGCCACATCACCCATAACAACAATACCATTCTCACCATACTGTTCCTCATGCGTAAGAATCAGCATAGCACCACTCACGCAACTAATTCCTGGTGCACATTTGATAATCTGCAAAAGCAGGACGAAGTGTATCTCCCTGTAGTTGAAAGTGCGCCAGAGATTTGTCCATCCGCACCACCTGTTTTAATAATCATGCAACCAAGGTAAAGATTATTTTTTTCGTAACCAGTTCGCGAGCTTGCTCTAACGTCATCCCTTTCTTTTGGCGAAGTTCTGCCAATTTCTCAGCATATTCCTCACACTTTGAATTATTTTCAGGGTCAACAATGGTAGCCTTGTCAATATTCTTAAGCCCCCATTCTTCTGCAAGCTTTATGGATGTTGGCAGGGTTTCCAATGAGGATTAGATTGGCAATATCATCAGCCAACACTCTGTCAGCAGCCCTTAGGGTACGCTCCTCTTCCGCCTCGGGGGAGCACGATACGCTGCTTATCGGCTTTCGCACGTGCAACGATTTGCTCTAATAAGTCCATATATGTTTCTTAAATGTTATGATTTCGGTTTTGCTATGCAAAGATAGCAAAAATAAAGTTATAATCGCAAACATTATTATTGTTTTCTCCGATAAAAAAAGATTGCTCTTAAAAAACTGTGAGCTATTTTCTTGCTCCAAGAGAATATCGATCTCTATGCTACGACCATTTCCTTTGTAAGTATACTCTCAACTGCTCGGCAGAAAGTCGAAGTTGGAACTCGCCACGCAAGGCAACACTAATGCGTCCTGTCCTCTGACACGATAATTGCTAACGCATCTGACTCTTGAGAGATACCCATTGCTGCACGGTGACGCAAACCAAGTTCCTTCGGTATATCTTGTTTGTGACTTACTGGAAGAATGCATCCCGCTGCTTTTATACGACGCTTAGAGATAACCATTGCACCATCATGAAGGGGAGAATTCTTAAAGAAGATATTTTCCATAAGACGTTGGTCAATACGAGCATCTATCAAGTCGCCTGTCTCTACAACATCCTCTAACTTCTGCCCACGTTCAATAACAATTAGCGCACCAACCTTTCCACGACTCATACTCATACATGCCATTACTATCGGCATAATCGTTTCCTTATCAACCTCACCCTTATCTCCTTTATGTGTAAAAAGCTTCATTATATTATTTATTTTCCTATGAGCACCAAGACTATAAAGGAAGTGTCGAATATCTTCTTGAAACAGAACTATAAGACCAATGACTCCCACCGACACAAGTTTATCCATAATGCTTCCCAAAAGGCGCATCTCTAAGACTTGGCTCACGATAAGCCACATGATTACAAACACCATAATACCGATAAAGATGTTCAACGAGCGAGACTCCTTCATCAATCGGTAAACATAGTAAAGCATCAGTGCTACAAGCACGATGTCGATAATATCTTTTATACCAAATGGGAAAAACATAATAACAAATCAACTACCCTCGTCACAATCCTGAGCTCACCATAAGAATAAGTTCCAAGACACGAACAATGGGTAAAAAATGAGGTATATATAGGGTTACAATTTATCTTAAAATCATTCTTACTGCTCAGTGTTCTGACGCATTGCTTTCAACTATTCTTACCGCTTCAACTGCTGCACGAACATCATGAACACGAAGGATATTAGCTCCTTTCATTAGGGCGATAGTATTGAGAACGGTTGTTCCGTTAAGACTTTCATCTGCCGTTATTCCTAAAAAGCTGATGTATCATGCGCTTTCGACTAATGCCTACAAGTATAGGAAGTTCCAACACCTGTAAACGTTCCATCACACTTAACAAAGTGTAATTGCCTTCTACGGCTCCTTTTCCAAAGCCAAAACCAGGATCAAGGATAATATCTTTCTGTCCTAAGGCACGCAATGCTTGCACCTCACGTGAGAAATTGATTAGCATATCATGCAAGTTAGCAGCCGTAGACATTAATATATAAAGGTGTACCTAATTCGGCGACAGTAGGAAACATGATCGACATCTTTTCCTTCGCCCACATCATTAATTATGTCTGCACCAAACTCTTCTACCATCCGTCTGGCAATCGAAGCGTGAAAAAGTATCAATCGAAATGATTGCTTTTTGGCTCTGCTTCTAATAATAGGAAGGGCAAATGCCAAACGCCGCATCTCTTCTTCAACACTAACAGCCTCGCTACCCGGTCGAGTAGAACAAGCTCCCACGTCTATTATATTTGCCCCTTCTGCCATAATTTCATGAGTGCAGTTGACGAACAGCCTCCCTCGCTCTGCACTCGACTATCAGCAAAGAAGGAGTCTGGAGTCACGTTCATAATACCCATAACGAGCGGACGACTCAAATCAAGAAGTTGTCCTCTCACATTAATCGTATAATCAACGGATTAACATCATTCCCTATACTTCATCGTTTCCATACCCACAAAGGTAATGTAAAAGTAGCATATAAAATGAATTTTGAATTAAGAAATTTGATATTGTAGAGGACAAGGTAATATTAAGACAGGGTAACGAAATCGCAGGAGACGCATTGAGACAAAGTAACTCTAAGTTTGCAGCAAGAAACTTAAAGAGGGTATAAAAATCCTTTAGAAAATAAGGTTGATTCATTACCTTTGTTGTCAAAAAGGAAGAACCAAAAAGAACAAAAAGCATTTTCTATGTCAGAAGAACCTAACTTCATCCCTGACCTGAGTATATATTAAATCCGACGAGGTAAGTGTGATATGTCTTCACCTTGTCCATCGGACTTTTTAGTTCACCTATACTCACTCAAAGACTATTTCTTCAGCTCCTTCTGCTCATTCTTTTTCTGAATAGAATCAGCTTTTAGATCCAGTTGTGTCTGTCGATAAGCCTTGAGTACAGGGTCTTCTTTATCCTCTAAGCCATCCATTTTCTTGAAAACTTCACGTAGTTTCTCCACGTGCTTACGATCTCTGCGTAATCGCTTATCAAGCATAAGCCCAAAATCAAACTCTTGAAGAGAATGAGCTGGCTTCTTTTCCAAGATGTCTCGCTTCGGCATCTTATTCAGCAATTCACGCCTGTCAACACCCTGCTTTCCTATCACCACGACCTCATTCAAATAATGTTCTGCTGGGAAAAGAAAGACCGTATCACGCAATACTTCACTCCGAAACAACTTCTCTGGTGCATAGCCTTTCTTCTTAAAAGAGGCCGTTTGAAACGAATCTGGTAAATTAACGAATCCTTGCCATGTAGTTAGTCCCACATTCTTCCCATCCACGCTGACCAACACATTACGTATCGAGAAACGTGTTGCCCCATCACATACCAGTACTTTCTGTGCGTGAAGTGGCAAGAATGGTAGCAAAAACCACAAGAAAAAGGAATAATCGTATATGCATAGCAATCAACTCTCTAATGCAAACTTACACAAAAGTTTTCTTATTCGACTTTTTCGTAATTATTTTTATCATAAAAGCAGATTGTTGTAACATTGTTTAAGAGTGATAGAGTTCATGTTTTATCAACGGACGGACGATGAATACCAATGGTGTGGACGATAAACACATACGAAGCTATTTAACGTAAGAAAAATCTATTGGACACAAAAAAACAAAAAGAGAAGCAGAGCTTTATGCCATAAAGTTCAATAGTTGTATCTCTCGAAATGGCGGATAAACTAAAAAGAACACTCTCTTTCTTTATCAAATCATGTTATTCAGCCTATTAAAAAAGGCATCTGCGTAGTAACCTTACGACAGATGCCAAATAACTTTCGTGAAAAAATAAATCGAAAAAGAACACCTTTCTATCTTGCTCTCATCGCATTAAGAACAGCAAGTACCATCACACCAACATCAGCAAAGACAGCTAATCCCATGCTTGCCATTCCAAAAGTAGCAAGAAGAAGAACTGCAACCTTAATACCGATAGCAAACCACGCATTCTCCTTCGCTATAAAAATAGTGCGACGTGAGAGCCTAATCGCAAGTGCAATCTTCGAAGGTTTATCGTCCATCAAGACTACATCGGCTGCTTCGATAGCTGCATCACTTCCCAAAGCACCCATAGCAATACCCACATCAGCGCGTGCCAACACTGGTGCGTCATTAATTCCGTCACCAACAAAGGCAATTGTTTCACCCTATATTTTTCTCTGCAATGAGACGTCTCTACATGACTTACCTTATCAGCAGGGAGCAACTCTGCATAATAGTCCGTCACCTTTGTCTGCTTAGCTATTTGCTCAACAACTTCCCTCTTGTCGCCGCTCAGCATAATCGTCTTACCTACCCCCAACTGCTTCAAACCTTCTATCGCCTTAACAGCATCTGCCTTCAACCCGATCAGAGATAACGATATGACCTGCATATTCACCATCAATAGCCACATGAACTATCGTACCTGTATGACGTGTACAACGTTCGCAAGCAGGGTGCACTATACCAAGTGCTGCCATCAAACGATTATTACCAGCACTCACCTTCTTACCATCAACAATTGCCGTAACACCCAGACCGGCTACCTCTTGCACATCTTCAACAACACCATCACCTTTTTCTTCATCACATGCTGCACAGAGAGCAAGGGCAATAGGGTGAGTAGAATAACGCTCTACATAAGCTGCCAAACGGAGTAACTCCTTCTCTGAGAGTTTTTCTGGATGGATTGCCTCAACATCAAAAGTTCCCTTTGTCAATGTTCCTGTCTTATCGAACACCACCATAGAAAGTTTTGCCAAAGCATCCATATAGTTTCCTCCCTTAATGAGAATACCCTTATGAGAAGCACCACCAATACCCGCAAAAAGGTAAGAGGAATAGATATAACCAAAGCACATGGACAACTTACAACCAAGAAGGTCAATGCACGATAAAGCCAAACACCAAAGGCCGATGCATAACTATCATAGAAGAATGGCGGAATAACGGCTAACGCAAGGGCAGAAATCACCACGATAGGCGTATAAATACGAGCAAAACGACGAATGAACGACTCACTTCGCGACTTATTATCGCCTGCTTCTTCGACAAGCTGAATAATCTTAGCCGCAGTTGACTCACTATAAGGTTTTGCAACTTTTACCTTCAAGACACCCGAAAGATTAACACAACCTGAGATTACCTCCATCCCTACACTTACATCACGTGGCATACTCTCACCCGTAAGGGCTACGGTGTTAACACTGGACGTACCCTCTATTACCACTCCATCCAACGGTAACTTTTCTCCGGGCTTAACGATCAACGTTTCACCAACCACTACATCTTCTGGTCTCACACCTTCTACCCTTCCGCTTCGCTCAACGAAAGCAACATCAGGACGAATATCCATCAGTTCTGAGATAGAGTCGCGTGCCTTATCTTCCGCATAATGCTCAAACAATTCTCCTAACTGAAAGAACAACATTACAAAAAACTCCCTCGATAAACTGTGGTTCAGCACCGGAAGAAAACCAATGAGTAGCGCACCTATGGTAGCAAGACTCATCAAAAAAATCCTCATCAAAGGGGTCGCCCTCCATAATCCCCTCAACAGCTTCGCCAAGTACGTCGTAGCCGATAACGAAATAAGGAATTAAATAAACAAGCAACATCTGCCACATAGGGAGTGCTGCAAAATGCTCTACCATCCACGCTCCTACAAGAAGTACGACCGTGAGAATAATCCTTAAAAGTTTCTTTTTCATAATTTCAAACCTATTACTGTATTAATATTCTGCTACAAAGATAAAGATTAAGTTTTGCAATCGGAGTGCAAAGATAGGGTTAATGGGATTATCAAATAATAATTTCTTAGTAAAAAGATCTGATGTGCTTTCTTTCAAAAAATATCAATTAACAAGCTGTCTACGCACATATATCTGCACTAATAAGAAGAAAAAAAGTCATCGATCTAAAATTGTGATCAGAAACAAACAAATTAAACCGATAAATACAATACATTCATAAAAGTTTGTATATTTGTGAACAAAAAGTCATTAATGGGAAACCTTGGATACGATAAGACAAGTATTGCCTCAATCTTTGAATATAGTAAAAGATTGATAGGGCATTCATTGAATGAAGTTGTTGATAAATCATTATTTAAGGAACTAAATCTACAAGGACAAGGCAAAGGTGGTCTTGGACAGATGATAGAAAAATACTACTTCAAGTATGATATTAACAACGATCCTACTCCAGATTTTTCAAGAGGCTGGATTAGAGCTGAAAGCAACAGGCTTTAAAGAAAAAAACAAAGATGGAGAATTACCGATCGAAAGAACGCTTAGTGTGTGATATGATTGATTACTGTTCTGTTGTTAACGAGCAGTTTGAAACCTCTCTTTTTATCTAAAATGTCGTATAATGCTGCTTATTTTCTATCTTTATGAAAAAGGGGGTAAGCAAATGGGATTTACAATATATCTATACAGTAATTTGGCAGTTACCAGAAAAAGACTTGTTAATTATAAAACAAGATTTTGAAACCATTGTCAATAAAAATCAAGAAGGAGAAGCCCACGAACTGTCTGAGGGGGATACTGAATACCTTGCTGCATGCCGTAAAGGACAAAAAGGAGAAAAACCAAGAAAACAACCTTTTTCTGATATTCTTGCACCAAGACGTGCCTTCTCTTTGAAACCAGCTTATATGCGTACGATACTTTCCTACGTGAAAGATCAGAAAAGGAGTGATGTAAGTAATATAGAGATTCCTTCAATAGAAGCTGGGCTTGTCCCAGAGGCAGACTTGAGAGAAAAACAGCTTAGAGAATATAATCTTAAAAAGAATTGAGCGTTGGATTGGAAAAATCTGTTCAAGAGATTATTAATCACTACCAGCCAGGGTTTGATGGTTAATGCAAAAGACATCAATTACGTGGTATCATGTTTGATAGTCTCTGATGGTAAATATAACGGACGTGGTAAGCAACATATAGAAAGGGCAGATGAATTTGTCAAATCAGGTTTAAGGTTGAAGACAATACCTGTATATTCAAATAATAGGCTAAAAGAGGCTATGTCGTATGAGAATATTGATTACGAAGAGCTATATCATAATGATAATTGGTTTGATTCAACTACTTATGAACTTTTCACTAGTAGATTCCTCTTTATAGTATTCCGTCATCCGAATATTCAATCTGGTAGTTTTCACTTTGATTACGGACCAATGATTTTAGAAAAGGCTTTCTTTTGGACTATGCCCCAAAAAGACTTAAAGATAGCAGAGGAATACTGGCAAGATATTAGAAAACATGTGCTTAGAAATGAAATAGGACTTGATTATTTCTGGAAAGCTGGTTGGAGTAATGAAAATGGAAGTATTTTCATGTTCGTCCAAAAGGAACGAAAAATAGTTATTTAGGAGCTGCAGATAATCCCAATGGTGGAAAAGCTGACAAATACTGTTATTGGTTTAATAAAGAATACGTTTCAAACATTATAGAAAACAACAAATAAAATATGTCTACAAAGAATATTACATACAGTATAAAAGAAGATAATTGGGGACTATGCGAACCGATTGCAGAATACTGTAAGAAAAACGGTACAATCAATACGTGAACTATCTCTATTCTCTGTAGAGTCTAATGTTGTAACTGAACAGGATGATATACGAGTTGTAGAACTCTTTGCTGGTGTGGGTGGATTTCGTATAGGGTTAGAACGTGCTTCGATGCTTTATAAAAACAATATGGAGCAATCAGTGGGAACCATCTACCAAACGGCAGGACGCATCCTTAGTGTATTGCCATAAATTTGGAGAACAAAGGGCATAGCAACGAGGATATAGCAACGATTCCCAACAAGTGAGATACCACAGTGTGATTTGCTTGTTGGTGGATTTCCATGCCAAGACTATTCTTAGTAGCAACAACTTTAAAGCGTTCGGGCGGTATTGAAGGTAAGAAAGGTGTGTTATGGTGGCAGATATATCGAATCTTAGACGAGATGAAACAAAAAGCCTCAAACTACTTGCTTTTTGAGAACGTAGATAGACTATTGAAGTCGCCAGCTTCACAGCGTGGACGTGATTTTTGCTATTATCCTTGCATCGTTGAATGACCTAGGTTATATCGTTGAATGGCGTGTAATCAATGCGGCGGATTATGGAATGCCACAACGTCGTAAACGCACCTATATTATTGGCTATAAGAACGATTTAGAGATAACCAAAAAGAATTGACAATCCTTCTGAATGGATTCTATCTAAAGGAGTAATGGCACAAGCCTTTCCTTTAAGCGTTGATTATAAAAACCAATTAACTAGCTTCAATATAGAGGGTGACTTGGCAACAGTTTCATCTACCTTCAATAAAGGCAAAAAGGATTCTCCTTTCAAGAATATTGGTATTATAAAGAACAGAAAGGTAACGACCATTGAGGCAAAAGCAAACTACGATGGACCTATACTAACACTGGGTGATATTCTTTTTAGATGAGAAGAAAGTTCCTAAAGAATTCTTTATTCCAGAAGAAGAACTACCACGCTGGGAATACTTAAAAGGTAGTAAAACTGAGAAGCGAATCAATAAGACCACTGGTTACGAATACAACTATTCTGAGGGGAGTATGGCTTTCCCTGATTTCCTTGACCGTCCTTCGCGTACTATTATTACAGGCGAAGGAGGCAAAGGACCATCTCGTTTCAAACACGTAATATATACACATAGTGGACACTATCGTCGTCTTACGCCAATAGAATTAGAGCGTCTTAATATGTTTCCGCATCATCATACAGAAGGAGTATCAGACATGAGACGTGCTTTCCTAATGGGAAATGCACTGGTTACAGGTATTGTTGAGCAAATTGGTGCAGTATTAATAGAACAAATAACACGACATAACAAACCAACTAAGAGGTCATTATAATGATTAGTGTTTACTTATTATTCTATAAATCCCTCCCCCTCAAAAACTACATCTCTTATCTTAAAAGAATAGTTACTCAGAGTTAGAAGACGCTTAAAATAGTTTTGAAATAAAAAGTGTAACGTTCTAATTAATTCTGATTGTGGAGGTGTAAAAAGAGGCATATTGCCACTTGTGGATAGCATTTAGATATAATTAATGCGTGTTCTCTTGTAAAATCAACCTTTTTGATTACCTTTACACCAAATTTTGAATAATGAACATTATGAGTTACAACTTATTAAAAAGGTAAAAGAGGTATTATTTTTGAGCCCTCAACGAGATGTCTATCGCATGGAAGGTTGCAGAAAAGAGCGGTTGAGGAAGGTGCAATGATCACTTTGTCAAACACTCCCTATTGCAGTAAGAATGGGTACAGTAAACGCACTTTCAGAGAAACTGAACTGCGAGGTTATTCCAGCTGATGCAACAAACGTAGAGGACTTAGAGAATGTGTTCAAGCGTTCCATGGAAGTTTTGGGTGGTAAGATTGACTTCGTTCTGCACTCTATCGGTATGTCTCCAAACGTACGTAAACATCGTACATACGACGACTTAGACTATAAGATGCTTGATACAACACTTGACATCTCTGCTGTTTCATTCCACAAGATGATCCAAAGTGCAAAGAAACTTGATGCTATCAACGAGTATGGCTCAGTCCTCGCACTCTCTTACGTAGCTGCTCAGCGCACTTTCTACGGCTACAACGACATGGCTGACGCCTAAAGCCTTATTAGAGAGTATTGGTCGTAGCTTTGGCTACATCTATGGTCGCGAAAAGCACGTACGTATCAACACTATCTCTCAATCACCAACAATGACAACAGCTGGCTCTGGCGTAAAGGGTATGGATAAGCTCTTCGACTTCGCTGACCGTATGTCACCATTGGGCAACGCAAGTGCTGATGAATGTGCAGACTATTGTATCGTTATGTTCTCTGACCTCACCCGTAAGGTGACAATGCAGAACCTCTACCACGATGGTGGTTTCAAATGTTGGTATGAGTCTTCTATATGGCAACATACGAGAAAGGACTTGATGAATATAAGGACGAAAATGGCAACATTATCTACGGATAATCTTACTTTTCCTTCTCTCTAAAAACAACCGAAAATACAAAGAGAAAGAAATAACATATTCAAGTAGGGAAGATTACAAACAGGTATTCTTCCTACTTTTTATTTTCTACATACTGACAACATGAAAAATACTCTATGACTTGAAAAGGAATGTTTCTAACAGCAAACTAAAAAGACATAAAAAAAGGACTACCGCAGTAGTCCAACCTTTGTTAACCTTTAAATCTAATACTATGAAAAACACGATGCAAAGATAAACAGTATTTTTCATATTTGCAATTTTTCCAATACTTTTTTCTGTATAATATTACTTTTTGATTTACATCAATCAAAAATAAGTGACAAAATTACAATTTACAACACAATTCTCATACATTTCTGAGTTACAGGATGATACTCCTACACAAAAATAATTTATAAACCAACATCAATATTTAAACAAGTTTATTATGCAAAACAAAGACTTATAACAAAGACAACCATAAATTCTTTTTACGCCTAACACGCATTCATTGTACTATCAATACCATCAATAATTGAATAGATATATCATACGGATATATTAGCTGTTATTCTCTTCTCAACTTATGAATTAAAAACCAGATTACGCTTACTTACAGAATAAATCCACTTCATTATAAGAAAAACAGTAATAAATCACATTAAAAGCTATTTTTTTATCCGCTAAAACTTTGTTATGTCATTTTTAAGTCTACCTTTTGCAAAACATTAAGACATTTAAGGATATGGATTCCGCAATCAGTGAATATGATGTTGGAATTCTATCTTTTTATGTCTATTGAAAAACGATTAATTTTTAAAAAGATATTATGGCATATATGTCACAAGAAGGTTACGACAAACTCGTAGCCGATTTTGCAGTATTTAGAATTGTCGAGCGTCCCAAGGCGTCAGCTGCTATTGCGGAAGCTGGCAGACAAAAGGTGATTTAAGTGAGAATTCAGAGTATGACGCAGCAAAAGAGGCACAACGTCATCTTGAAGCTCGTATCTTAGAATTGAAAATGACGGTTGCACAAGCAAAAATCGTCGATGTATCTCGATTGAGCAATGACGCTGTGCAAATTATGTCTACGGTTGAAATGACAAACGTACAGACAAAAAGCTAAAAATGAAATATACGATTGTTAGTGAAACCGAAGCTAATTTTGAAGCAGAATAAAATTTCAATTAAGACACCTATTGCACAGGGGTTGTTGAACAAGAAAAGTAGGTGACGAGGTTGAAATAACCATTCCTCGTGGTAAGATTACACTTCGTATTGATAAAATTTCATTGACGCATAACAAGATAACAAAAAGCTTTTGTATGACAATATTCAGTAAGATTGCCGGGTGAAATTCCAGCTATAAATGTGCAGAAAAACGAACAGTTCTATGCATTCCTTTGATATCGACCCTGTCACAAAAGGACATACACTTGTCATCCCTCGTAAGGAAGTAGACTATATCTTCGATATGGAAGACGAAGAACTTGCTGCCTTTGAGGTTTTTTTGCAAAAAGGTTGCACGGGCAATAAAGACTGTTTTCCCATGTAAAAAGTTGCACAGATTGTTTTTAGGTTTGAGGTGAATCATGCACACATCCACCTTCTCCCAATGAATAGCGAGGGCTGATGTAAATTTCAAACAGCACGTTGAAGTAGAAGCCGATGAACAGAAAGAAATTGCAGCAAAGATTTTTAAAGCCTTCCAAGAACTGGATTAATTCTTGCCTTCTGAATAAATGAAGACAAACGGGGATATACGACCATCGTATACCCCCGTTTTATTATCCCTCTTAATATAAAAACGCTTAGACCTAAAGGAGGGTAGTTACACAAAAATCTTCTCCCTTCTTTATCTGAACCTCATTAATATATTTCCTTATCAACGCAGACGAATTTTCCTTTTTACAAATCAACAACACATTATCTTTTTCTGCAACTATATATCCATCAAGTCCGTTGATAACAGCTAATTTACCTTTGAAAGCTTTTATGATATTATTCTTTGCATCTTCAAGAACAACATCCGAATCAACAATAACATTATCTCCTTCTCGCTTACTTAAAGACTCATAGATGCCATGCCACGTTCCAAAGATCAGCCTCAACTGAAATCACATCTCATCACATAGACATTTTTCAGACTTTTCTAAGAGGCAATGTTCTAAGGACATATTCGAATATCGGGGAAAATTATCACGTATAAAGTTTTCTTCTTCCTCAACAGTTGTTATCCGACTGCCAAACTCCTCCTTACATATAATGGAAGGAAAAAGCGCACCGAAGCATCGACATAAACAGTCTCGTGTTTGAAAGGAAAAAGTCCTGTATTCCAGTACCATTCCTTACTATCCATAAACATTTGAGCAAAAGTCTCGTTCAGGCTCTCTATAAAAAGCTTGAACCTTATAGATATCCTCGCTTCCTGTGTATCTACCCTTTTTGTATATATCCATATCCAGGCTCTGAGCGAGTAGGAGCAATCCCCATCGTTAATATTGCATCATTATTCTCGACGAATGATAATCCTTCTTTAATATTATGAAAGAAGACCTCATCATTAATAATATACTCGATCAGAAGGCGATATGATAACATTAGCCTTAGGAATAAACATCATAATTCGGTGTACCGCCCAAGCAACACTCGGTGCAGTGTTTCTATGTATAGGTTCAGCCATAATACGATCAGCAGCCACCTCTGGCAACTGTTCTTCTGACGAGATCAAGATATTCACAGCTGGTGTTTATAAAAATATTCTCCTTTGGAAGAATATGTGTAAAAGCGGTCAAAAAGTTTGTTGAAGCTGAGTCCGACCCACACCAAAGAAGTCTATAAATTGCTTTGGGTATCTTTCTCACTATAGGGCCACAATCTTCTTCCCTTCCTCCTGCAAGAATCACACAAAAGTTATTTTTGTTTCGTAGTCATTGTCTATTCAAGCTAACCTATTTCTACTTCAAAGATACCTTATATAAGTCATAACTCCAAATCTTTTCATGTAAAAATACCACATTACACACTAATCTCTTTCATCATCATTAAATAATTCCTCAAAAATTTGCCACTTTCAAAAATTTCTATCTACCTTTGCACTCGTTGTTCAAACAACAGCCAAGCCCAGATGGCGGAATAGGTAGACGCGCTGAGTCTCAAAACACCAGTGGGGCAACCCATCCCGGTTCGAGCCCGGGTCTCGGGTACAACAAACAGCTGATAATCATTTGATTATCAGCTGTTTTTTTGTTTTCATGAGTAGCCAAAGGATTGCCAAAAAGCAACAAAAGCCTCTATTTTGAGGGTTCTTCCATTAAACGGATAGACATATCCCATTAGGTATAAATTAAAAGAATAAACTACAAGATATAACGTAGAAAAAGGCAAATAAAAAAAGTTCTATCCATTAGCATATCTTCTTGTCTTCTACAAACAGCTTATTATCTTATTAATCGATATTTTGTAAACTATTTTCATGCGGTTCAAAAACGAACACATGCTCTTTTGAGTTCTGAAAGACACCTGATTGACTTGCAAAAGATGCCCTTTTGAAGTGATACTAACGCCCTTTTGAAGACCAACCAAGCACCTTTTCTTGTACGATTTTTAACTAACTGATTACCTGTCAGTTGCAAACTTGCTTTTACACGTGTTTTTTTGTCTTTATTTAGAGATATTATATTCGAGATTATATAATGATTTTTCAAAACCTTATCTACATTTTTTTGAAGTATTAAAATGAAAAAAAGGTGGCGATGCTGAAGGTGATAATAGAACAGACTATTGACAGTCTTGACTATAGTTTGTTGTATGAACGACCTTGGTTTCTCTATTAAAGCTATAAGAAAAAGCATCTACGCATTTAACGGAAAAAAACCTTTTTATTTTTTTAAGCATTGCTTGTTGATTTTTCCATTCATGGGTCCTGCTCACCCCTCAAAAACCCCTCGGTGTTTTCTGATATAGATTATTAACCTACGCCTACACTCGAAATTACAGTTCTACGCTAAACTTGCATTTTCTAATCCATTATAAGCAACCTGTAAAACTTGAAAACAAGATAACACCATTATTCATAGTTATACGAGGGAAAACAAAGGTGTAAATTGCGATTTAATATCTATTTTATTTTCTGCTTTGCGGATAAATGTTTATATTTGCAAAAATACGATCAATAAACTATGTGTACAAAGGTTGTTTAGGGTCTTGTGTATACAGAGTTGATGAAGATAAATAAAGAAATAATGAAAACAATCGGTCACCTTTTCTGTTCTTATTCATGAACAAGCAAAAAAATATGGTACGAAACCTGCTATCACTTTTCGTAACTTTGGTAGCCTGGACTGGAAGACAGTGTCATGGAACCAGTTTTTCAATACGTGTAAAGGAAGTTTCTAATGCACTCTTAAATCTTGGTTTGAAGCCTCAGGACGCAATTGCTGTATTTTCACAGAATTGTATTCATCATCTTTATACAGACTATGGAGCCTACGGGGTACGTGTGATTAGTATTCCGTTTTATGCGACAAGTTCTGAGCAACAGATACAATACATGATTCAAGACGCCAACGTTAAGTATCTTTTCGTTGGTGAACAGGAGCAGTATGACAAGGCACGCCGTATTCAGTCTCTATGTTCGTCATTAGAGAAAATAATTGTTTTCGACTCTACCGTACGCCTTAGCCAGCATGACCCAAACACAATTTATTTTGAAGACTTCTTAAAGTTAGGTGAGGGTTTTCCACGCGAATCGGAGTTAAAGGAACTTTGGGCCGACGCACGTTATGATGATATCTGCAATATCCTTTATACGAGTGGAACAACAGGTGATAGTAAGGGAGTTATCTTAACATACAAGATGTATCAGGCTGCTATGGATGCAAATGCGAAGAGTGTGCCTGTTACTGATAAAGATCGCGTTATCAACTTCTTACCATTTAGCCATGTCTTTGAACGTGGTTGGGCTTGCTTAGCCCTCTCGGTGGGTGCAGAGTTGATTGTAAATACTAATCCCAAAGAGATACAACAAAGTATGCGTGAGACACATCCAACAAGTATGGCTTCAGTTCCTCGCTTCTGGGAGAAGGTTTACGTGGCTGTAAAAGAACGCATGGAAAATTCAAGTGTCGTTCAACGAAAACTATTCTACCATGCTTTGAATGTTGGAAGAAAGCGTAACATACAACATATTGCACGAGGGAAACGTGTTCCTTTGGCTTTGGAGATGGAATACAAACTTGTCAACAAGACCGTATTGAGTCTTTAGTGCGCAAGCAATTAGGATTGGAAAAATCCAAATATCTTCCCGACAGCAGGCGCATACGTATCCCCTGAGATTGAGGAGTTTGTACATAGCATTGGTATTAATATGATTGTTGGTTACGGCTTGACAGAGAGTTTAGCAACCGTTACCTGTGACCATGTAGGACAGCCTTACACGGTCGGCTCTGTGGGTAGACCACTCGAAGGGATTGATATTAAGATTAGCGATGAGGGCGAAGTCATGTTGAAAGGTCCTACAATTATGCCGGGTTATTTCCGCCGTGACACAGCCAACGCAGAGGCTTTCGACAAGGATGGTTACTTCCATACGGGTGACGCTGGATACTTAAAGGATGGTGAGTTATTCTTAAAAGAACGTATAAAGATCTCTTCAAGACATCAAATGGTAAATATATTGCGCCACAGATGGTGGAAGCAATGTTATTGGTTGATAAGTTTATTGAGCAGGTATCTGTTATTGCAGACCAGCGTAAGTTCGTTGCAGCCTTGATTGTTCCAGAGTTTTCTGTATTGGAAGATTGGGCAAGGGAGAACCATATCGAGTTTAAGAATCGTGAGGAACTATGCGAAAACAAACGTGTTAATGACATGATGCGCGAGCGTATCGAAACATTACAGCAACGTCTGGCTTCATACGAGAAAATTAAACGGTTCACTCTTCTTCCTCACCACTTCTCTATGGAGAGCGGAGAGTTGACAAACACCTTGAAGTTAAAGCGTTCGGTTGTCAATCGACGCTATCAAGACGTAATTGAAAAAGATGTATGAAGAGTAGGGAGTAAATGAATTGATGAGTTGACGGGTTAATAATTAAGATGGCTTAGGCTATGTTTTTACGACTTTACTAGGGCTTACTAGTTCTACCAACTCTCCTAATCCCACTCCAACGATAAAAAGAATAAAGATGATAACAGCGATCAGTTAAAAGATATCCAAGAACGTACAGAAGCATTGCATCGTTATCTTGATATTGACAAGAAACGAATAGAGTTTGAGGAGGAACAACTCCGCACGCAAGCCCCAGACTTCTGGGACAACCCTACTCGTGCGCAAGAACAAATGAAGAAAGTCAAGGATATTGAGAAATGGATCGAGGATTATGATAAGGCTCGTGCATTAGCTGATGAAGTACAATTGGCCTTTGACTTCTATAAAGACGAACTTGTCACTGAGGAGGAAGTTGATACCGCATACTCTAAGGTTCTTAAGGTAATCGAAGGCTTTAGAGCTTAAGAATATGCTTCGTCAAGAAGAAGACCCGATGGAATGTGTGATGAAGATAAACTCTGGTGCTGGTGGTACAGAAAGTCAGGACTGGGCATCAATGCTTATGCGTATGTATATGCGTTGGGGCGAAGCACAAGGATATAGGGGTGACTATTTCTGACATACAAGAAGGCGATGAAGCGGGTATAAAGAGCGTCACAATGAAATTAGAGGGTGGAGAATATGCCTATGGCTATTTGAAGAGCGAAAATGGTGTTCACCGATTGGTACGTGTCAGTCCGTTTAATGCCCAAGGTAAGCGTATGACAAGCTTTGCCAGTGTCTTCGTTACGCCATTGGTAGACGATACTATCGAGGTATATGTCGACCCAGCTCGTGTTAGTTGGGACACCTTCCGTTCGAGTGGAGCGGGTGGACAGAATGTCAACAAGGTTGAGTCTGGTGTTCGTCTGCGCTATCAATATGAAGACCCAGACACTGGCGAACAGGAAGAAATCTTGATTGAGAACACAGAAACACGTGACCAGCCAAAGAACCGTGCTAAGGCTATGCAGCTTTTGAAGTCACAATTGTATGATCGTGCGATGAAGAGGCGCATGGAAGAACAAGCCAAAAATTGAGGCTGGAAAGAAGAAGATTGAATGGGGAAGTCAGATCTCGCAGTTACGTGTTTGATGACCGACGTGTAAAAAGATCACCGCACGAACTATCAGACTTCTGATGTAGATGGCGTAATGGATGGTAAGATTGACGATTTCATAAAAAGCCTCACCTAATGGAGTTCCCTACCGAGGAATAAAAATTCTTATTAATGATAAACAACCTTTTAAAGTAATATAACTATGAGCGAAAGAAGTAAAATCCATCGTAAAGAAAAGAGAGATTAAACAAGAGAAGCAAGCTAAACGAGTTATTGCATGGCTTGCCGTAATTTTGATTGCGTTGAGCGTCCTTACACTCGTTATAGCGTCAAACATCTAATCATAACGATATCATTGATAATAAGCAACTGATATATAATTAAGATTTAATCCAAATCAGTCATTGGACCACAATGCTTCAAGAATTCTTGTTTTTGTGTTATTTCCTGACAGTTATTAGGTTCTAATGATTGATTTGGGTTTAATAGTCGATTATTGATTAATAATGAGAACTCATGAGTGGATTAGAGATTGAAAGGAAGTTCTTAGTCCATAAGAAGATGGACTGGAAAAGGTTTGCAAGCAGTTGTAGTCATATACAGCAAGGCTATTTTTCAGCTGTGAATACCGTCCGTATTCGTATCAGAGACGACAAGAGCTATCTGACAATCAAAGGTCCGTCACGCATGGGTGGGCTAACACGCTATGAGTTTGAAAAAGAGATTACACTGGAGGAAGCACAGCAGCTTATGTTGTTATGCGAACCCGGTGTAATTGACAAGCATCGTTACCTTGTTCCTTTTGGTGAACATACCTTTGAGATAGACGAGTTTCATGGTGATAACGAGGGACTTGTCTTAGCCGAAGTAGAGTTAAGTAGTGAAGATGAGTCATTCGAAAAACCAGACTTTATTGGTATAGAGGTGACAGGGCAATCGCCACTTCTACAACTCTCAGATGCGCCGTAATCCATTTAAGCTTTGGAGCGATAGCGTACCAGAAGAATACCGATAACCAAAGCAATTGTAGAACCCATAGCGTCAGCAAAGAAGTCGAGCCATTCGCCACTTCTGTTTCCATTTGTACAATTGGATTGGAGGATTTCTATGAGTCCTCCCATAATGATAGGTAGCAACCAGACCCAAATAAGAACAAATTTGAGACTAGCTTCCTTTGTTGTGCGTAAGTATTCTATACATATACTAAGTCCCTAAAACTAAATAAATAAGACTATGCGTCCACTTATCAATAAAACTAACAGAGCTTAGCGGAGTCTCTGGAATAGTCATAAAACACAATATCCATGTTATAAAAAAACGATAAAACAGCTAAATGGATATTTTTATAAGGCTGTGATGTATTAAATTCATATTTCACTTCTGATTTAATACAAAAGTAGAGTTTTTCGTAATTTTGCACATATATTCAAGTTAAATTTATATGAGTGAGCAAAAAAGAGTAAAGTTTGGAAGTAAACTGAATGATCTCTGCCACAGCAGGTGGTGCTGTGGGATTGGGTAATGTATGGCGTTTTCCATACATGACAGGTCAGAATGGCGGTGCAGCTTTTATTCTCATCTACGTTGCTTGCATCTTATTATTGGGCTTACCTTGTATGATTAGCGAGTTTATTATCGGTCGTCATGCAGCCTCTAATACGGCACGTGCCTATACAAAGCTATCCAATGGAAATGCTTGGAAGTGGGTGGGTTATTTAGGAGTCCTTACAGGTTTCCTCATTACGGGCTATTACGCTGTGGTAGCAGGATGGTGTTTACAATATAGTGTTGCTTCTGTAATGAACCATCTACATGGTACGCCAGACTATTTCAAAGCGTATTTTACCGACTTCTCCACCAATCCGTGGAAGCCTGTTCTATGGACAGTTATTATTCTACTCTTCACACATTACGTTATCATTCATGGTGTTAGAAATGGTATTGAGCGTAGCTTCAAAAATTCTGATGCCAGCACTCTTTTACTATTGGTAGCTATTGTTGTTGCCTCTTGCTTACTTCCAGGCGCAAGTAAGGGAATTGAATTTTACTAAAACCCGACTTCTAGTAAGGTTACCGCGATGTTTTTTTCTTGGAGCTTTGAGGGCAGTCATTCTATTCGATGAGTATAGCAATGGGCTGTATCTGCACCTACGCATCTTATTACAGTCGTCATACAAAAACTATTAAACTCAGCTGTACAAATTGGTATCATTGATACCTGTGTTGCTATTCTTGCAGGATTGATGATTTTCCCCGCTGCTTTCTCGGTAGGAGTAAGTCCCGATAGCGGACCTTCTCTTATCTTCATCACACTGCCTAATGTATTTGAACAAGCCTTTGCAAGCATGCCAGTCGGGGTATATCATCTCGATGGCCTTCTATCTGCTTCTTTCGATGGCAGCATTAACCTCCTTAATATCCCTACATGAAGTGAGTACAGCCTTCTTCCAAGAGGAGTTACACATCAGTCGCTCACGTGCTGCAATGATTGTCACCGTCGGCTGTTCACTTATTGGTGCAGTTTGTTCCTCTCCTTGGGTGAATGGAATTTCCTCAAAGTAGCAGGCGTCGACCTCTTCGATGTATTCGACTTTGTAACGGGACAGATATTCCTTCCTATTAGTGGACTCCTTTACCCTGCTTCTTTATTGGTTGGTACATACCCAAGAAACTGGTGAAGGACGAGTTTACTAACTGGGGAACCACACGTGGCATCTTCTTTGGAACCTATTACTTCCTTATCCGCTTCGTCTGTCCTCTGGCTATTCTTGCTATCTTCCTACATCAATTAGGTGTCTTTTTAGTTCATCCAACAAAGAGAGCTTTCATTCTCAAATCATCCTTTTTAAGGATTTCCAAAAACTTAAAAATCTATAAACTATGAACCTAAAATCTATTTTCTACCTCCATCGCTCTGACCGGAAAGTGTTCTTGGTCTTATTATTTTTATTGCTATTTGTTTTGGATTTATAATTATTGTTGGCAATGACACAACAAACCACTGCTGACGCTACGAACGATAGTGTGAAAAGTACAAAAACGTAGTTCTTTCTCGAACAAAGAGCAACTTCCTGAGGTTATAACAGCTGAAGGAAAAACATCTGTTTGCATTCGACCCGAATACAGCTTCGGCAGAACAATTACAGCAATTAGCTTAGCTCCCTACCAAGTGCGAAATATCATCAAGTATCGTTCCAAAGGAGGGGTCTATCGTTCGCCAATGGACTTTGCCCGACTCTACGGTCTTACACGCAAGCAATATCGGGAGTTAGAACCCTATATTACGATAGGCGATGACTACGAACCAGCCTCAACACTTGCCTCCGTACAAGCCTACATTGCCAAGAAGGAAGCTGACAAACAGGCTGCCCATGCGGCTTACGAAGCCTATAAGATGCAAAACACGTATAAGCCCTACAAAGGCAATGACCGAGACACTCTCCGTTATCCATTGAAACTAAAAATAGGTGAACATATCAACCTTGCAACGGCCGACACAACCCAACTAAAAAAAGTACCCGGTATTGGTCCCGGATGGGCTCGTGCGATTGTCAATTACAGCAAACGCTTAGGTGGATATGTAACTGTAGGACAGTTGCAAGAAATAGAAGGTTTCCCAGAGGAAGCCTTGCCTTATTTCTCAATCACAAATCCACAGACAGAAAAGATAAACCTTAATACTGCAACACTCTGCTCAACTTCGCAAGCATCCCTATATGAACTTCTATCAAGCAAAAGCTATCTGCGATTATCGACGATTGAAAGGAAAACTTACCAATCTCTCACAACTTCGCCTATTAAAGGACTTTACACCCGAAGCTATCGAACGTTTACGTCCCTATGTTGAGTTTTAGGCGTTATTATTTCTCGTTTTTCATTATTGCGTTAATGCTCCGCACATGTGGTGCTAATGGTTAGCACATGTGGTGTTGAGCGTTAATCTCCATGCGATATGTCGTTAGTTATACCCTAACTCATATCATACCACAAACGTATTGATTGTTCCAGCCTTTTAGTAACGTTGTTTCTAATAGTAAAAAAAGACATTCATTGTTTTGCATTGTCTTTCATTTAGCTTACCTTTGCACTAAGAATAAAGTAAACACAATGAATATACAAGAGATTTTACAAGATATATCAAGCGCATCCCATCCTGACCACTGACAGCCGTAACTGTCCTGAAGGAAGTATTTTCGTGGCACTGAAGGGAGTATCCTTCGATGGTAATAAGTTTGCAGAAGCAGCTTTGAAAAGGCTGTAGCTATGCCATCATTGATGAAAAAGAATATGCAAAAGCTGGTGACGAGCGTTATATCCTCGTTGATGATGCACTTGTTACATATAAGGAATTGGCACGCGAGCATCGTCGTCGGTTCTCTATCCCTGTGATTGGTATTACAGGCACTAACGGAAAGACAACAAGCAAGGAACTTATCTCTGCCGTATTAGCTGAGAAATTCAATGTTCATCATACAGAAGCAAATTATAACAATGATGTAGGCGTTCCTCGAACCCTACTTGATATTCGCCCAGAACACGACATAGCAGTTATTGAGATGGGTGCTTCTCACCCGGTGATATCGAGAAACTCGTTACATACGCAGAGCCAACTTGCGGTTTGATTACTAATGTTGGACGTGCGCATCTGCAAGGATTTGGGAGTTTTGAAGGAGTAAAGCAGACAAAGGGCGAACTCTATGATTTCCTTAAAGAACACGGTAGTTTACTGTTCCTCAACGAAAGCAACCCAGACTTGACTGAGATGGCAGAGCAGCGAGAGTTCGATCGTATCATCACCCTACGGACAAGACGATACGGCTGACGCTACAAGGCAATGTTGTTAGCTGTGCGCCATGTTTGAAGTTTGAATGGCAGTCATCAAGCCTTAACACCCATCACCCATCATCCACTACCTACGAAGTCCAGACCCATCTCATTGGTTCTTACAACTTAGATAATATGTTGGCTGCCATTGCAATTGGTCTTCACTTCGGTGTAACACCACAGCAAATCAACCATGCGTTGGAGAATTATATACCTCATAACAATCGTTCAGCAGACAGAGACGGCACATAACAAACTTATTGTGGATGCTTACAATGCTAATCCATCCAGTATGGTTGCAGCGATAGAGAACTTCCAGTTGATGGATGTAGAAAACAAGATGGCTATCCTCGGTGATATGCGTGAGCTTGGAGAGTCGTCTGATAAAGAACATCAGAAAGTTATTGAGCTTTTGATGGCAACAGACATTCGTAACATTTGGTTGGTTGGAGAAGAGTTTGCTAAGACACAAACTGATTTCCGCAAGTTCAATAACATTGATGAAGTAAAAGCAGAGATTGTGCGTCATCGTCCTGACGGCCATTACATCTTAATAAAAGGTAGTAACGGAATTAGGCTTTTTGAGCTTACAGACCTACTCTAAAAGGCAAGAAAAAGAAGAAAAAAGCTAACGATAATTCTGAAAAAATAATTATCTTTGCACTTACTTGTAGAGCATCGGGATGTAGCGCAGTTGGTAGCGCACTACGTTCGGGACGTAGGAGTCGCCAGTTCGAGTTCGAGTCATCTCGACAGAAAAGGGAAAGAAACCATTTGGCTTCTTCCCTTTTCTGTCTTTATTGGGTCTATTGGGCTAATGAGGCTAATTGGACTTATAAATTATTCTTCCCTAAGCCTTTCTCTGCAATCTTCAAGGATAGTCATCAACTCATCCATCTTTGTTGTACGCAACATGGCGATACGTGTCTTCTTAAAATCTGGTATACCTTTGAAGATTGGCGATGATGCTAAGTGTCGACGCGTATGCAGGATACCACGATGCTCGTCGATACGCTCCACATTTATACGAAGCATCTCTTCAAGAATATCAATCTTCTCATCAATCGTCAACTGCTTCTCACTTTGATTGAATATCCATGGGCAGCCAAAAGTTGCACGTCCAATCATCACAGCATCAACACCATAACGCTCGAACTTCTCATGTGCTTCCTCGACACTTGCCACATCTCCATTGCCAATGATAGGGATATGAATGCGTGGATTATTCTTCACTTCACCAATCAATGTCCAGTCAGCCTCACCAGTATACATCTGCGCACGGGTGCGTCCATGAATGGTCAAAGCCTGTATACCGCAGTCTTGCAACTGTTCGGCAAGGTCGGTGATAATCAGTTGTCGTTATCCCAACCTAAGCGAGTCTTCACCGTGATAGGTGTCTTTAACAGCTTTCACCACCTCACGTGTAATATCAAGCAACAGTGGGATATTCTTCAACATACCAGAGCCAGCACCCTTGTTTTGCCACCTTCTTCACCGGACAACCAAAGTTAATGTCAATCACGTCGGGATTAACCTGTTCTACAATCTTAGCAGCTTCAACCATCGAAAGCCACATGTCTCTGCCATATATCTGTATCCCCACAGGACGCTCACTATCGTCAATTACAATCTTTGAAAGTGTTGACTTGATACTACGGATGACTGCATCAGCTGACACAAACTCCGTATAAACCATAGCTGCACCAAAACGTTTACACATATTTCGGAAGCCAATATCCGTCACATCTTCCATTGGTGCCAAGAACAATGGGCGTTCCCCTAAATCTATCGTTCCTATTTTCATGAGTGCAAAGGTAAGGAAAAGCGATTGAATTATAAATAAGTAATGAGGTAAAAGAGGTTCTTCTATTAAAATTTCACGGAAACCATCCAAAAATTCTAACAGAAGAACCCTTATATAAGCAGTTTTATCAACTTTTTAATGCCTGTCAAACGAAGTCGTGTATGCCTCATCCCACAAGACCATCATCTCTAAGAATTAGTTTTGAACATCCTTCGGCAAGGACTTTTTAATCGTATCTACGAGCATACGAAGTAAAGTCTGACGAATGAAGCTTGCCGAAGTCATCAGTATTATCTCACGAGAAGGCACAGGGTGAGCAAACGGACGAACTAAACGATGCTGCTCCGTAGTGAGTTGTGAGAGTGCGAGTTGCGGTATAAAGTAACCCCTTACCATTCTCTACAACACGCATAAAGGTTTTCGATACTTCCCAGATTATAACTCTTCTTACTTAATGCAGCTGATTTCAAAATGGCAAAACCTCACCAACTGGTCACGAAAAACAATGTCCCTCATCAAACAACCATAGTACTCTCCCGACAAGTCGGCAGGACGTATAAACTCCTTATCAAACAAAGGGTCGCCTTCAGCTACATAAGCAAAGAATTGCTCACGATAAAGTGGCGTACAATCCATCTCTTCCAAAACCATCAACACGTGCTAATATCCCCGCATCTATATCTCCCCGACGAAGAGCCCGACGCATCTCCTCAGTCTTCATCTCCGTTATCCTTACGTCCATCTCAGGATGTTCATTCATCAACTGAGGAAAGAAACGAGGAATAAGATAAGGTGCGATGGTTGGTAAAACACCCACCTCAAAAGTCCCAGTTAGCAATTGCCGTTCTTCTTCAATTGTCTGCCTGAGCTTCTTTGCACGATTTAGCACCTTCCAAGCCTCCTATCACTTTCATTCCTGCATGCGTTGGCTGTATGGGCTGACGCTTTCGATTAAAGATTTTTACACCTAACTCGTCCTCTAACTTTTGTATCATTGAACTAAGTGTAGGCTAGTGTGACCTTACAGTCATCGGCTGCCTTTTGCAAAAGTGTTTCAACCGATAAACTGCCATTACATATTCTAATTGTTGTAGTGTCATTCTTCTAATACAATGTAAAAGACTATGGCAAAAATAGATAAAAAGCCAAATAGCCATGTTATCATTGCCTTTTATGAATTATATAGGTCTTTTTCATCCTTTATGATGACCCGACTCCACTCTCTATCACTATAAATTAGTATTATATAAGTATATGAAGTGAACAAGCATGCAGTGCATTTGCCGCTAAAATAAGACTCTACTAAACGCTCAATTAAGATCCTGGAATATTTTTACTATTAGCATATAGATTTTACATCGACCACAAACAACTCTCAAAAACACTGATAATCAACACATATAACAACCTTAATAGATTTTTATTAATCATCAAATAGATTTTATCTATTGGCTGTAACAATTACAAATAGTACCTTTGCATTGCAAAATAGAATTTATCACATAAATATTTTAAGTAAGATATGGAACCAATTATTAATGCACACGCACCAGAGCTTTACCGTTCAGGCTTTCCAGGACGGACAGTTTAAGACCGTTTCAAGCTAAGGATATCGAGGGCAAGTGGGCACTCTTTTCTTCTATCCAGCTGACTTCACTTTCGTATGTCCTATAGAGTTGGAAGACTTGGCTGACAAGTATGAGCAGCTCAAGGGTCTTGGTGTAGAAGTATACTCAGTAAGTACAGATACTCACTTCGTACACAAAGCATGGCACGATGCTTCTGAAACAATCAAGAAGATTAAGTACACTATGCTTGCTGACCCAACTGGCGTATTGAGCCGTGGTTTCGGTGTATACAAAGAGGACGAGGGTATGGCTTATCGTGGAACATTCCTCGTAAACCCAGAGGGTCTCGTTAAGATTGCTGAAATCCAAGACAACAGCATCGGTCGTAATGCTGATGAGCTCGTTCGTAAGGTTGAAGCAGCTTTATTCGTAGCATCTCACGAAGGTGAGGTTTGCCCAGCTAAGTGGAAGCAGGGTGGCGAAACTTTGAAGCCAAGCATCGACCTCGTTGGTAAGCTCTAAGACTTAATTTCTGTAATAACAGACATAAACATTGCAGTGGTTATTGTGGGGAGATAGAGTCTCAGACTTTATCTCCACTTTTTATATATTAAAAAGGACAGAAAAACATATAAACCCATGTTGAGATTCAAAACATACTCGAACAGGTGAAAAGGGAGTATTTGCTTCTCTCTCATCTGACATCACACTTAGCGTAACGCGCAACAACAACGACGAAAACTCTGCTGAATTTTCTTCCTTCGTAGAGGACATCGCCTCTGCATCTGATAAAGATTAAGACTGTTTATCAAGAAGGTGACCATTTCTCATTCAGCATTCTTCGTAATGGTGAAGAAAACTGGTATCAGCTTCCGTGGCATACCTAACGGACACGAGTTTACCTCGTTGCTCCTTGCAATACTCAATACTGACGGACAAGGCAAGAACCTTCCAGACGAGGCGATAGCAGCACGCATCAAATCATTAAAGGGCGAAAATCCGCCTTCAAACCTACGTATCATTGACCTGTACTAACTGCCCTGACGTTGTTCAGGGCACTCAACGTTATGTCACTTATCAACCCAAACATCAGCAATGAGATGGTTGATGGTGGACTATGTCAGGAAGACATACACCGTTTGAACATACAGGGTGTCCCTTCTGTTTACGTCAATGGAGAGCCATTGCACACGGGTCGTGGCGACTTGGGTATCCTTTTACAGGAATTAGAGGACAAGGTTGGTACCAATCATGATGAGAATGCCGTACAGACAATACGTGAATATGATGTTATCGTACTCGGTGGTGGTCCTGCTGGAGCATCTTCTGCTATCTACTCTGCCCGCAAAGGTTTACGTGTAGCTATTGTTGCAGAGCGTATCGGAGGACAGGTAAACGATACAACAGGCATCGAGAACCTTATCTCTGTTACCAAAACGACAGGTACTCAGCTTGCTGCTGACCTCCGCACACATATCAATGATTATTCGATTGATATATTCGACAACCGCAAGGTGATTTCAACCAATCTGAAAGAGGCTATTAAGACTGTTTCTGTTCGTGGTGGTGAAACCTTCACCGCACCAGCTGTTGTAATCGCAACAGGTGCAAGCTGGCGTCGTCTTGGACTACAAGATGAGGACAAATACATCGGTCATGGTGAGCATTTCTGCCCTCACTGCGATGGTCCTTTCTACAAAAGGTAAGGACGTAGCAGTCATCGGTGGTGGTAACTCTGGTATCGAAGCAGCCATTGACTTGGCTGGTATCTGCCGCCACGTGACCGTACTTGAGTTCGCTGATGCTATGCGCGCCGACGAGGTTCTGCAACAGAAAGTAGCCAGCCTACCTAATGTTGAAGTCTTCCTTTCTACACAGACAACAGCTCTCTTAGGCGATGGTCAGAAGCTATCGGGTATCAGGGTGAAGGACCGCACCAATGATGAGGAACGCGATATTACCTTTAGACGGTGTCTTTGTCCAGATTGGTTTGTCGCCAAACAGCGATGCTTTCAAGGATGAAGTAGAGGTTACTCACATGTAATGAGATTGTTGTTGATGCTACCAACCGTACCAGTCTGAGTGGTGTTTATGCTGCTGGTGATGTCACAACAGTACCTTACAAACAGATTACTATCGCTATGGGAGAAGGTGCAAAGGCTGCACTATCTGCCTTTGACGACCGTATCCGTGGTGTGATATAATCATTGTATCTTCTCTTAAAATAAATATATTTTAATCCCTAATGTGGCAAGAGTGAAAGTCTATCACCTTGCCACATTCTTTTGTCTATCACCAACCTTATATTACAAAAATAGTTTTTCACCGTTTGAGAAACATCAGCTGTACTATTATTTTGAAAAGATTATTTCATCAATTTTACTTGTCATTTACGAACAAAAGTGTTATCTTTGCAACATTATGAAGTACAGCATCATTGTTCCCGTATTCAACCGCCCAGATGAGGTTGACGAACTATTGGAAAAGCCTGACTATGCAGGAAGAGAAGGATTTTGAGGTCATCATTGTTGAAGATGGTTCACAAATCCCTATGTAAAGAGGTGTGCGAAAAAAATATACTGATAGTCTTAATCTATCCTATTATTACAAAGATAATTCAGGACCAGGACAAAGTCGCAACTATGGTGCTGAGCGTGCAAAAGGAGAATACCCTACTCATCCTTGACTCTGATGTTGTACTTCCCAAAAGGCTACCTTCTTGCCATAAATACAGAATTAAAACATCAACCTGCTGATGCCTTCGGCGGTCCTGATTGTGCGCACGACTTTTTCACCGAAACTCAGAAGGCTATTTCTTATTCTATGACCTCATTCTTTACAACCGGTGGAATACGCGGAGGAAAAAAGAAACTTGACAAGTTCTACCCTCGTTCGTTTAATATGGGAATTCGTCGTGAGGTCTATCAGGAATTAGGTGGCTTCTCAAAGATGCGCTTTGGAGAAGATATAGACTTCTCTATCCGTATCTTTAAAGCTGATAAACTCTGCCGATTGTTCCCAGAGGTATGGGTATGGCACAAGCGTCGTACAGACTTCCACAAGTTCTGGAAACAGGTCTACAACTCTGGAATAGCTCGTATTAACCTATACAAGAAGTATCCAGAATCTCTGAAACTCGTACATCTCTTACCTATGGTCTTCACTGTTGGAATTACCATACTACTCCTCATAATCCTTGCAGGGCTGCTTATGCTATGTTGTCCTACGCTAAACATCCTTGAAATATCCTTATTACAATAGGAATACTTCCCATCTTTGTTATATGCATTCCTCATTTGCTTGGACTCTACCCGACAAAACAACAGTCTTAAAAATTGGTATCCTAAGCATCCAAGCTGCCTTCATTCAACTCACAGCTTATGGCTGTGGCTTTATCAACGCATGGTGGAAACGCTGCGTGCGTGGTATGGATGAGTTTGCTGCATACGAAAAACTTCTATAAATAATGATAAATTGACAATAAATAAAAACTGCATCTATCTCTCAAAGAACTAATAAATCAACGACTCTCACCCATTCTTTAATGACAAAAAGAATCGAAGAAAAGAGAGTGAAACATCTTAATACTATGGAAAAACTATCTATCTCACATTGGGCAGAAGTCGATCGCCCACGTGAAAAACTTGAAAGACTGGGAGCTTCCGCACTCAGCGATGCCGAATTGCTTGCTATCCTCATTGGCTCAGGAACCCCTAAAGAGAGTGCTGTGGACTTGATGAAGCGTCTTCTTAACGATTACAACAACAACCTGAATACTCGGGAAACTCACTATCAAAGATTTAGTACAATACAAAGGGTATTGGCTCCGCAAAGGCTATCACAATTCTTGCAGCCTGCGAACTGGGCAAAAGACGCTCAAAAAGCTACTGATAGAAAAAGATGCCAATACTAAACAGTGCTGACAATATTTATCAGTTCATGCACACCTCCATTCAGGACCTTGACATCGAAGAAGGATGGATTTTAATGATGAAACAGAACTTCCGACTCATTGAAGCCAAAACGCATTTCAGTGGGTGGACTAACGATGGCACCCTGTCGACATCCGACTTATGATGAAGGAAGCTCTCATGAAAAACACTACTGTTCTGGCTTTTTGTCATAATCATCCCAGCGGTAGTACTATTCCAAGTCGTGAGGACGACCGACTCACTTCACACATTCAAAAAGCTTGTGAAATACTTCATATTCATTTTTGCCGACCATGTTATCCTCACCGATGGTGCCTATTTTTCTTACCGTGAGGAAGGGAAATTGTAACTTCCATAAGTCATAATGTTTACATACCATAAGAGAATAACCTTTCTATGCGTGAGTAAAAGCGAATATTATGGCTCAGTAGAAAAAAGGTGGGGAAATTTTCTTAATTAATATATTTTTCTTTCCTTTGTATCATGGAAGAAAAATATCTATATCAGTTAGCCGAATTCGTTTTACCCAGTGATGTATTACATTATTTCTCTATTGTTAAGATAGAGTCTGATACTTCATTGTTACGTATTTATCTTGATGAGAAGATGGAGAAAGAACTTTCCGATGATCTTCATTTTGAATCAAAAGGCTTTATGGAAGCTGTCGAGGTGACGGACTTTCCGATTCGTGACCATAAGGTTATTTTGGTTCTTCGTCGACGTCGCTGGATAGATATTCGTACAGGTAAGAGTTTCTCTCTTCCCTTGCAGATAGATATTACAGCCTCCGGCACTCGTTATTCCAAAGAGTTCGGAGCTTTTTTAAAAGAAACGTATGGAGACATCCCCAGTGACCTGCCGTACGCTTGAGGAATTCTATCATATCAATGGACGTAGTTTTGAGAAACAATACAAGGAAACACTAAGTGGTTACAGGTCCTGGGATCAGTTGTCTCATGCTCAGAAGTGGCTTCTCTTTGAGGATAATATTGGTAAGAATATAGCAATAGACGAGACATCCTTGTCCAATGGTGAACTCTATACGATTATCACTAATAGGGACAAACACGGCAAGCAAGGATGTCTTGTAGCCATTGTTGCTGGAACCAAATCCTTGGATGTCTGCAAGGTATTGGATAAGATAGATGAAAAGAAACGGGAAGCCGTAGAAGAGGTCACCTTGGACTTGTCCGATAGTATGCGTAAGATTGTAAGGCATTGTTTTCCAAAAGGCTAAACGAGTGATCGATCGCTTTTCATATACAGAAACTTGCAAGTGATGCCGTGCAACAGATGAGAATAGAGTATCGCTGGGCAGCTTTTACAGCAAGCAAATGACGAGAAAGAGAATGCGAAGTTAGAAAAGATAGCGTATCAACCACTGACTTTTGAAAATGGAGATACACGTAGTGAACTGCTGGTAAGAAGTAGGTACCTGTTGTTCAAATCATCAGAGAAATGGACTGATGAACAGAAGCTAAGAGCCAAAAATACTGTTCAGAGAATATCCTGACATTAAGAAGGCTTATGGTTTATCACATCTCGCTAAGAATGATTTTTTTGCTAAGAATACTATCAAAGATGCAGCCAGACTATCATTGGCAAAATGGTATAATAACGTCGCAGTCTGGCTTTCATTCCTTTAATGTCATTGCTGCAACTTTCTACGAGCATTACGAAGACATACTTAACTTTTTATATTAACAGATCTACAAACGCTGCTGCTGAATCCTTCAATGCAAAAAAATAAAAACTATTTAGGGCTAACTTAAGAGGAGTTGTAGATAAAAAGTTTCTTTCTTTTTAGGCTTGCCAAAAATATATGCCTATCCCCACTAAATATCTACTGCCCCAATATTATCTTAATTCCAAGATTAAACAGAAAAACTTGTTTACATAATAATAAGTCCCTGAGGAACAACAAGTTCCTCAGGGATTTGCTATTCACAGAATTATCACTAAGTTTTATATCGTCAAACATCATTCTACGAAGCATAGCAAAAAGTAGCAATAAAATATGAGAATATCGTTCCTTATGGCGTTTTTACGTGATGGATGAATTTACGAGGAGATAGCTGCCGTAAAAATACCTTCAAAAAGCTGAAGTTCCCCAATGAGCATGGCAAAAAGCTGTTTTATAATCCATACTCTCAAAAATCCAGTTGGAAATTAAATTTACTTTCAGCGGACACAACAAATATATAAAGTGTAAAGTTATCCGTATCGTGGAAGGTAATTCTGCGGCGCCCCATTGATATACACGCCATCCATCGTACCGTAACTCTTCATGATGCGTCTCACCAGCAGCATTGTAAGTGTAATGACTCGTCTTAGCACTACCGTAAACCATTGTCCTCATTTAGATTTGCCATCTTTTGTAGCAGTTGTCAATTCATTAATAAATAAATTAAACTCTTTTTCTGCTGTTTTTGAGAATTGCACCAATAGAAAGACTCTCCATCATTACCCATCTTAAAAATACTCTATTCCTGTTTCCAATAAATCTTCCCACATGTTCGAAATATCAGAAATCTTACTTCTTGTGAAAGTCCCTATAATAATCAGAAGATGTCCCAAATAAAAAGCTTTCATCTTCAACTATCATAGATATTATTTTGTTGCTTAAATTTAAATTCTTAGTATAAATTACTTTTTGAGTTAATAGTATGATATTCACTTTCTGGGTCTATATCATAAAGAATTGATGTCTTCGTAGGACTCATCTCAAAAAAAGGAAAAACGGATCTTTCTTGCACTTGACGGAATATAAAAATCAGAAATATATTTAAACTTTTGAATATAAAAATTGCAGTATCAAATTCATTAATAAAATTTAGACTCAAAAATTTGATATTTTCTATATACTAACATAGCTTACTCTATTTAATCCCTTAACTCCGCAGCATAAATTCTTGTGAGAACTCCAAGTGTCTGAGAAACAAAAGTTCTCAAAACACCTGGATATGTCAGAAGTTTCACCTATCTTGGTGTTGCAAAACATAACAAGTAAGCAAAAAAATCTGACATGACAAAGGTAGCAATTAAAAAAACAAGAATATCCCTTCTTTCGGTGGAATTTATCATATTCTTTAATTCCGCAATATTTTTTTCTTGTGAGAAAATTTTTATATGTTAAGATGTCTTTTGGTGGCTCTATATATTGATATGAGGTACTTTGAGTGTTTCTTGGGTCTTTTCTAAGCATAAAAATCCCCATATCAATGGATAAATCCCAAAAATGTCACTTCAATATATAAAAGTACCTCACAAGGAATAATGTTACAGAATTGAGTTTAATTCTTACTTTCCTTTCAAAAATACAATTAGTTCTTTTTGCGATATAGAGTTTAGATAAAAAGAGCTATAAAAGAATTATATACACGTATAATAATTGAGCATTGTCAGAGAAATAAGGACAAATCGTATAAACTGTATTAGAAATTGTAATCCCGTTTTTCAACTTTAGGCTGAGTATAATAAAAATTTAATATTATGAGGAAGGTTATCTATCACTAATCTAATGATATAGAAAAATTGTCCAAAAACAAAAACTTTCAACAAAACATATTCTATAACTCATGACCCATGCCCTATTAATTTTAACAAAAATATAAGAACCAAAGAAACAACAAATTAAACCAACCAAAAGTATCCAAACGTAATAATAGAAAGGATTAGAAGTCCATACATCACATTATTTGAATCATTGCCCCTTCACAAATATTTGTAAAAAACATATGCTTATATATAATAACATCTGCACACCCCAAAAAATAAGCATAGAGATAGTTGATGCATTAAAAAACTTTATAGTTTTTTTATGTACATAAAGCCATATTATTTTAATCCCTTAACTCCGCAGCATAAATCTTCAGGAAAACTCCAAGTGTTTGAGAAACAAAGTTCTCAAAAACACTTAGATATATCAGAAATTTCACCTATCTTGGTGCTGCAAACATAACAAGTAAGCAAATATCTGACATGAAAAAGGTAGCAATTAAAAACGAGAATATCACTTCTTTCGGTCGCAGAGTCAACCAGCAAGTGCAAAATTACAAAACGTATTTGAAGAATTCACACTTTGATGTAGAAAAAGTTTATTTTTCTCTCGGTCTTTCGTTCAATTTCTTTTGTATCGACATAATTCTCTTGTCTGTATAATATTCAAATGAATCCTTTTTCGGTATATATTGTCTGATTAGTTTATTTGTATTTTCAATAGCTCCCTTTTGCCAAGAACAATATGGATCAGCAAAGTACACGGGCACTCCTAAGAACCTGGTAATGTCCTTATGTGCCGCAAATTCAGATCCGTTGTCTGTTGTAATGGTCTTCAGACAGTCCTTGTATGGTAACAGCAGATTCCTAACTACCTTTGACAGAGGTTTTTGACAGCTTTTCCAAATGGCAGTTTCTGCATAAATAGCATATTGGTGGATTTCTTCACATAACCTGATATTTGTCGTGAGACCACTGGTCATTGGTAATATATTCCTCGATCCTCCAAACCAATTCGTCGGAGAGTCTGGCGTTCTTTACCGTTCTTTTTCTGCGCTGCATAGCCATATCGTGTGCCTTTTGTCCAAATATACTTTCCCGATGACGTACTATTGCGTTTGATTTCACGTGAGAGTGTTGACTGACTGATGCCGACGATTGTGGCAATCTCTTTTCTCCCTATTTCCTTTTGGAGTAAGGCGAAAATTTGCGACCTTTGCTCCGAGGTTAATTGATGATATTTCACAATACAAAAATTAATTAATCTTGGGGAGTACGGAGTGTCCCTTCTATTTTTTGTATTGCTGGTTGTTTTTCTCGCTGAGAGATGTAGACAACCTCTCGCACGCTTCGAGAACGTCTGCATCTCTCGTAAGGGCTACTTTTTTATTGCACTTCGTTTTGAAATTTACGAATTAGTGGGATCCTATCTAGTAAATGGTTATTCTTCGCCGTTCAACTTCTCCAAAAGCTTTTTATGTCGCTATTGAAATTGTCAATAGTATTTTTTTCTCATCTTCTGAGAATACTGCAAGATATGCTGGATTAATAGTCCTTGTAGTTTTATCCATATATTGCACCTTGATGCTCACGATGCTCACTTTATCAATGGTATGAGAATACCAAACGTCTTCAAATGAATATGAACTGGAAGCACCAGGCTCTATTGGCCCGATGCCCGTCAGGGTCTTGGTGGCACCATTTACGGGGTCACCAACAGCGTTCTTTTTGCTCGGAAAGTTACATATACATATTTAATAGTCTTCTTTGATGAATTGTAGAATTCTATATCAATATTCTGGAAATCGGAATATTCATTTTTACTACCCCAACTCCATGAATAAACGGAAACAGGGTATTTCTTGTAATAATCGAGTAATCTTACCTACATTTTTAAATTCTAGATCGTAAAAAAATCTCTTTACTGAAATCTTTAGTCCAATGAGCAAAAATAGGCACGGGTGATTCTGTCGGAACGAATTAACGAGTCCAATCTTATCTGAGCCTCATCTTTTAATTCTACATCTTCCTTATCTACATAGAAGCCACGACCAAGAGCGTATGCTTTTATAGTATTCTCTTACTTTATCGGTGTCAAATGAATACTTCTTGGGTATTACCTTTTTATAATAGCCAGCTATCAAAATTGGACGTTTATTAATACATTCCTTATTGCCACTGAATTTACTATAACTGTCATCAGACATCTCGGAACCTACTTGTGTGCACCCCTTTGTTTGACCGATAATAAATCTAAACGAGAAAAGGATAGTTATAACTTGCCGCCATTGTATCCTCTTCAACGTTTTTCAACGGAATCGGCCACGAACTCATTCCTCTTCCTAATGGAATCTTCAACGAAACGAACTCTTGTTATGGAGTCGGCGATGTGCCTTTCACTGGCTGCTTTTATCGAGTCGAGAACAAAATAGTGGCGGTCGAGTTTTACGCTTGATGGCCACGACTTTCTCGCTATATACATCAGCCTTCTTCTTCTCAATATCCTTGATACCATGTTCCTTCATTACGTTCTTGAAAGTTTCTGGCAATTGCACTTGTGCAAGGAACTCGTCACAATACACCCAAGCCAGGGATGATTTCTTATCGTAGGAGAAAGCCGTAACCTTTCTGTCATCGCGAAACATTCCTCTATCAGATGGATAGAGGTGATTCTTCTGAAAACTTTCGAATATGGTTATCTCATATTCCTGCGCATTCACATGTAACCAGAATAAGGATACAAACAATAAAATCAAAATCCTTCGCATGGTGCATAAATGTTATTGAACAGAACCTACCTTTTCTGTAATTAATTGTTTGGATTGCTCAAGGTATCCGATAAATTCGTTAATCTTATCAGCCTTAATTGTAGACATCGAGCGCGAGGTATATGACTTTGTTTGAACATAAACCTTCCATGTGTCATCTGAGGTGAATGCTCCAATCTGCACGTTATCTCTTGTACTATATTCAACCTCGGTATAGGTTTCAGGTGATGTAGGAACAAAGGGTCTCTGCTATATATTTTAATGATTTTATAGCTGCATCAATCTCATCAGAATCAAGAGTTCCTATATATGTATCAGTTCCAACACTTGAAAAAAATATTCGGTTTCAAGTCGCAAGCATCCACTTTTCTTGTTATTAAGAATGTTTGTTAAGATGAGAACTTGGCAAGTAACGCCATATTTGTCTTTATGTATGTCATAAAAATCCTTTCTGATAAGTGTGCCACTTTGGCTCATAAATTCAACAACCTTACTTTTTTTGACTTTTTCACCTTCCGCTTTGTTCTGCTGTAGCGAAGCAAGGTGTGCTCAGAATGAGCATTAGTAAAAACAGAATATTTTTCATAATTATATTTTTAATAAGTTGTTAGTTTCTACAATCTATCATTAATGTCCCCGCTTGACAACGGTATACACAATTCACACGAGAATCACCTTTGTAATGGTTTTCCAAATCTTGGCGTAGGTCCTCGTAATCATCATCGGAGGCTACATCCATGATTTTCACATTAATCAATCGCCCCACCGGCATAATTTGATATTTGCCGTCAGGGGTCATTTTTTGTAATCCGTTCCGCCGAGAATTTCCATAACTCTCATATTCCGTTTGGAGTGACGAAACAAGTCCATCCGTAATCTTATACAAATCAGGATGCTGGTTGCAACCAACAAAGAAAATAACGAATAGAATTAATATGATTTTTTTCATAGCTCAGCTATTTAATCTTGGAAGGATGTCATGACACCATCTTCAAAATAAAGATAGGAGCTTCCATAAACCCATTGTTCATGGGTTCCAAAAGATCCTACTGTGCGATTAATATCGTCCGACTCCCCAAGCAGCGCGACATTGTTCCGTTGTCATACCTATCTGTACTTTTTGCGTAATATCATTCTTGCAACATCCTCACTACAATCGTACTTTTTCCATTATACGTTTGACCGGGAGCCATTTTTGCAATTCTCTTTTTCTGCTTTTAGCAGCTTCGGCTTTCAGCCTTTTTTTCTTGCGTCTTCCTGATTTTTACAGATTGTGTATATATGCTTCTCGCAGATTCATATTCAGGTGATTCTGGATGATATTTTTGCAATAAATCAAGATTCGTTTTTGATCTGAGAATATTGTTGTTTTTCATAGTTCTGCTTAATATCCGCAAGAGCTTTTGCCGGACTATACTTATAACCTTCGAGTTCATGCTGGATTTCAGAATTTACTTTTTGTAAGGCTATCTACCTTCGCAACTTGGGCGTCGTATTTCTTTTGATCAACGCCGCAACTGGTTAGCAATGCTAACGTGATTAAGAACATGCAAATCTGTTTCATAATGCGACTTGTTTATTCTTAACTCCGCAACACTATTATAAATTAAACTTTTTAAGTACCTGAGCAACAAAAAAAGTTGCTTAGGATTTTGCTATGTCAGAATTTTCACTTATCTTAGTGTTGCAAAAAACAAGAGAATCCGACAATAGATATGGCAAAGATACAAATTAATTCTGAGAGACTCACTCCTTTTGGAGGATTATTTTCAATCATGGGGTAATTTGACTTCACATTATCATCTTTAATCGACTCAACCCTCGGTTTAAGGTGTAGATCGTTCCATTTCATGGCTCGTTTTCTCGCCATGGCAGAGCTTAAGTAAACTTAGCTCTGCTCATCTGGCTTAACGAAAACCTTCGGTTATCAGTATAGCGAAATCATCTGTTCTCTCATGAGTATCTACTTCTGTGGCGGTTCATGTACTCAAGGATAAGACCTACGATTTCAATACGGCTGACACTCTCAATACTTTCTTGCTCAATTGTATATTTGCATCTGGCTAACTGAAAGAGGGTGAGATGTATAATGTTGATTTCACCCACCAATTCATAGAGACAGAGAAATATGATACAAAGCCTACATACAAGAAGTTCCTTGGCTATCGCCCTGGCATGGCGGTTATTGGCGATTTGATTGTCGGTATAGAGAATAGCGATGGTAACACAAATGTTCCATTCATGACACGTTTTTCTGCCAAGGCATAACTCGATCAAGCTCGGTTCTGCTCATTTGGCTTAACGAAAAACGTTCGTTTCCATCAGAAGGACACGCTGAAGATATTCTTTGAGAGATTTGAACAGAATGAACTCACTATCAATCGCTTCAGAGCTGATTATGGATCATGTTCCGAGGAAATCGTGGAGGAAATAGAAAAACACTGCAAGTCCTTCTATATCCGTGCTAACCGCTGCAGTTCTATCTACAATGACACCTTTGCTCTCAAAGGCTGGAAAACTAAGGAAATCAATGGCATTGAGTTTGAATTGAGCTCTGTCCTTGTTGAGAAGTGAAAAGGTAAGGCATATCAACTTGTAATTCAAAAACAGAAACGGATGGATAGTGTGCAGGATTTTCGGGAAGGGGAATACACATACCGTTGTATCCTGACTAACGACTATGATTCTTCAGTAAGAGAGTCACATTGTGGGGTAAGGGGATATTGTAGGCAAAAGTGGGTGCTTCAAGTTCAAATTATCTGCAAATTCAGTAATGAGAGGATGTGTACACGCAAGAAGGACGTTCAAGGGCTTTAGTTGCGGATTTGAGGCCATACTATATTAAAGTTTCATCTTCACCCCTATCTCTGCCACCTTCGCAGCATCATAATCGGCCTTGATGCGAGCATAATCTCTGCCGCCATACGAGCTTGAAACAAGATAATATAATGGCCCACACTTGTCCGGCACCACATCGATATATAATATCTCTCCCTGTCAGCAGGCGCATCATGGGCAGATGGTCGTATCTGAGCGTACCTCCATCACTCGACAGTTATACTGACGTGCTCCTCCCAAAGGTCAAACATGCTCAGATCCGTCGTAAGTAGGCCTCGTCAATACCGCAAAACAAGTGGAATTTGCCCGCAATCAGGGGTGAAGACTACGCCTTTGAACTTATGGTTTTTATACGCCATGTAAGAACCATGATACGCAAAAAGGCAGGTGGGCGTAAGAGGAAAGTGCCTCTAAATACTCCGCCTCGCTGATGCGTTGGCAGTCTTGAAGTCGTACAGTCGTGCCACAGCCATCGCCCTCATCTTCATGGTACACACCTCTTGCTACACCCTCTTCTTCTCTGAAATCGTGCACCACCTGTCCACCTCTAAGATAGGGCATATTCTGGCCAATCATAGCCGTGAATGAGCAAATACGAGTCTAACAGATGCAGATCCCGACGTATGATAATCTCGTGAAGTATATCTTGCATGGGCTTCAACGCTTTCACGGCGTGGGCTACCGGCCCGCAAGCCTCTATCTTGAGCATCAGGCTGCTCTCTGACAACGCATGCGCCGTCTTAAAAAACATAGTCTTGCCACATACCCCTCCATACCTTTGCGAGCCTTCTCTCTATCTCTTCCTGCTCCGTCTGCCAGTTGCTGCGACGCAGCGGAATCACCACCGAGAAGCGCATCTGCTCTCCGCTTCCCGTGAGCAATCCTACCTCCGTCAGCTCATAGGCGTACACCATCGAGTCTTCAAAAGCAAGCACTCTATTCTGCCCTGCGGCAATCTTCTGATGCGTCAGTGCCTCTATGGCTGTGGAAAAATTGTCTTCCCGTTCGATGCGATAGCTCTCGGTCGGTGCTTCCTCGCTCGCTGGCAATGCATTCGTGCCGTCCTCCGCCTTATCTGCCGACGTCTCCATCTCCAGCACGTCACGCTTCTCGGCCCGCTTCTTGGTGTAATGCTCTGCCCAGATGAGCGCCCCGCCGATGAGCAGACCTATCACTGTCGGCCCCTTACCGCCATCGGCAACGACCCCTAAGACCAATGCTCCGATTGCTGTCAAGACAATAGCAATGAGCAGCCATTGAAGTATTGAGTTGATAAAATGATGGTTCATATATGGTTTACCTTACCTTAATTCCGCAGCATAAACTCTTGTGAGAACTCAATGTGTCTGAGAAACAAGGTTCTCAAAACACTTGGATATGTCAGAAATTTCACCTATCTTGATGCTGCAAACATAACAAGTAAGCAAAAATCTGACATGGCAAAGGTAGCAATTAAAAACGTGAATATCACTTCTTTCGGTGGAATTTATCACATTATGGACGTTTTCTCAAAGTTGGGCTTTGAAAAACTTACCGAATCTGTATTGGGTAAACGTGGAAGTAGCGGCAAAGCATTCTGTTATGGAAGTATTTTTGTGGTTTTTCATACTTCCCCATTGGTTTGGGTGGGGGATTTTATGCTTAGAAAAAGACCCAAGAAACACCGAAGCACCTCATATCAACATATAGAGACCAAAAAGACATCTCAACATATAAAAATCTTCTCACAAGAAAAAAATACTGCGGAATTAAAGTGTTACTGATAGTACATTCAACTCCTATAAAACTTTTTCTGACACCTTAAATTTGCACATACTGCTCCTTGAAAAAAATATTTACATAATTTCAAAAAACTACCCACAAATAGCCTACAAAAACATAAACAGAAAAGTGAGATTATAACCAACTGCAAACCAACCAGTTACGGCATACAAAAAAGTAAAAACACTCGTCAAGACTTCAAAAGGGCGTTAGTAACATACGTAAGGGGCGTCTTTTTGCAAGTCAAAAAGACGCCTCTACAAAGCTAAAAAGACCATGTATTGATTTTATACCTTATGAAAATAATTAACAAACTAACAAAAATATAGGAATAAATTGATTATGAAATATAAAGGCTTATGATAATGATAAGCCATGCTTTCATTTATCTTCTCTACATTTCAAAATGCCTTTAACTTACCTTATTACCCCATCTCATTTTTGAAAGTAATCATTTATTTCCTTCCAAAAATCAGCAGGAATTTCCCCACTGCCTTGTTTCCCACTTTATAATAGGTGTCGTCACCTTATGCGTCCGCAGCCAATGTTCTGCACGTTCTATAATCTGGTGAAGTTCTTCCGTTTCAGCATTACGAACAAAAGAAGTCTTACAACGCTTTTTGTTAACCCATAAGATGGCATTGTAAGAGTCACTATAAATGACTTTATCCTTAATCCCTTGTTTCTCCATCAGTGCCAAGGCATGAACAATGGCAAGAAACTCACCAATATTATTTGTGCCCTTCACAGGGCCAAAATGAAAGACTCTTGCACCTGTCTGCAAGTCAACACATTGATACTCCATCGGTCCAGGATTGCCAGAACAAGCGGCATCAACTGCCCAAGCGCCAGCCCCTCAATCCCCCCGAAAGAAGCCCTCAGTCTGCTGTGGTTGGATAGCTGACTGAGTGTTTGTTTGAGAACTCGTCTGTGTGTTTGGCTGAGCACCACCAGCTTGATTCATGTTATATGAGTCTATTGCCATTATGGTTTCTTTAATCTTCTTGATAACTTCTTCCCGATGGTTGAAGACTTCCTCATTAGTGAATCGGATGACAGTGTAACCCCATTGCTCAAGGTCACGAGTCCGTTCCTCATCCTTTATAATCTGTTCATCATTACAATGATACTTACCATCTATCTCAACAATAACTTTATACCTAAGATTGATGAAATCAGCAATGTATTGTCCGATGATATGTTGTCTACGAAACTTGTGACTACTTTTGTTTTTCCTTTTTAGGTATAACCAAAGTAAATTTTCTGCTTGTGTAGCGTGCTGCCTGTTCTTGATAGCATTCGCTTTCAGCAGTTCATACTCTATCTCATCAGCTGTTTCATAGATATACATAATCTCGCCATATAAAAATCCTTATCCCACCTTATCCTATTTGTCCCCTCCCCTTTGGGGAGGGTCGAGTGGGGCTACATCCTCTCAGGCACTTCAATACCGAGCAATGCCATACCGTTCTTGATGACTTTTAGCCACATTCTTGGCAATCATAAGGCGGGTAATCTTCTCAGCTTCGGTGTCAGCGTTAAGGATACTGTAGTCATGATAGAACTGGTTGAACTCCTTGGTCAGCTCGTAGCAGTAGTTTGCAATACCACTTGGGCTATAGTCAATACCAGCTTGTGCTACAGCGGCACCGAAGTCGTTGAGTTTCTGAATGAGTGCAATCTCCTTCTCGTTCAATGGAGCATCGTCATTGAGTAATGCTGGTAAGATGATGTTCTGCGCCTCAGCCTTACGGAGAATACTGCGAATACGTGCGTAAGTGTACTGAATGAATGGTCCAGTATTACCATTGAAGTCGATAGACTCCTCTGGGTTGAAGAGCATATTCTTGCGCGCATCGACCTTAAGGATGAAATATTTCAAGGCACCCATACCCACGATACGTGCAATCTCGTTCTTCTCTTCCTCTGTGATACCTTCGAGCTTGTTCACTTTATCCTCGCTAAGACTCTTCGCATTCTCAATCATTGAAGCAACAAGTTCGTCAGCATCAACCACTGTTCCCTCACGACTCTTCATCTTACCGTTTGGCAATTCAACCATACCGTATGAGAAGTGTACGAGGTCTTTACCCCACTTGAAGCCTAAACGATCCAAGAGAATAGAGAGAACTTGGAAGTGATAGTTCTGCTCGTTACCAACGACATAAATCATCTTGTCGATAGGGAAGTCATTGAAACGCATCTCTGCCGTACCAATGTCCTGTGTCATATACACTGACGTTCCGTCCTTGCGCAACAGAAGTTTTTGATCCAAGCCCTCGTTGGTAAGGTCGGCCCATACAGAGTTGTCTTCCTTACGGATGAAAAAGACCCTTTTCAAGACCTTCTTCCACCTTCTTCTTACCAACAAGATAAGTATTTGATTCGTAGTAAATCTTATCAAATCCAACGCCCATAGCCTTGTAAGTCTCGTCGAAACCAGCATATACCCAGTTGTTCATCTTCTCCCACAAAGCACGAATCTCTGGGTCGTTAGCTTCCCACTTCACGAGCATATCACGTGTTTCCTTCATCAACGGAGACTCTTGTTCCGCCTTTTTCCTTTTGCCTCATCGGCCGTCAAACCTTCTTTTTCGTATTGCTCCTGCAGCTGCTTACACTCCTCTTTGAAGTGCTTATCGAAGAGAACATAGAAGTCACCTATTAAGTGATCACCCTTCTTTCCTGCCTGTTCTGGTGTGATACCATTGCCCCATTTCAGCCAAGCCAACATAGACTTACAGATGTGTATACCACGGTCATTAACGATATTTGTCTTAACCACCTTGTTACCATTAGCCTCCATAATCTGTGCTAACGACCAACCGAGTAGGTTATTGCGAACATGACCGAGGTGAAGTGGCTTTATTCGTGTTAGGTGAAGAGTATTCAATCATCACCAATGGACTCCTCGTCTGTCACACGCTTCTCACCAAACTTCTCATCAGCGTTGATATCATTCAGCAGTCCTGTCCATGCAGCCTGCGCAATAACAAGATTAAGGAAGCCCTTTACTACATTAAAGTCAGCAACGGCCTGGCAATTCTTCTTTAGGTATTCACCTAACTCCTGTGCTGTATCCTCAGGCTTCTTGCGTGAAGTCTTCAGCAATGGGAAGGTGACGAGTGTGAGGTTACCCTCGAAGTCGCTGCGTGTCTTCTGCAGCTGAATCATCGTTTCAGGAACTTCTGTTCCATACAATTCCTTGACAGCTGCAAGTGCAGCAATGGTAATTTGCTCTTCTATCTTCATCTTTTTATTTCTTTTTTTATCTTTCTGCAAAGTTACGGAAAATCAGCCAAATTACGGAAGAATAAAACGGCTTAATTCATAATTCTACTCATTTCTACTTCACTTTTCTCATGAAAAGATTTATAAAGATTAAGACTCCTTGATAATGCCTCTAATTGACTAAATGTAGATTTATAGACCTTTTGAATACTACACAACACGAAAACATATCATATTTGCATTTACATAATTGTATTTTCCGTTACACCACGAAACTACAAACCTTCCGTTTTGAGTTCTATAATTTTCAGATATTTGACTTTATTACATGATTTTACATATCGTAATTATGAGTAATATTAAAAAATAATGTAACTTTGTAAGCTAACATTCATTTGATATAAAGCTAATATGATAGATTTAATACTTCGTTCTAATAATAAAAGAACTGCACTTTTCATGCATAAGAATACGTTAAAAAAAGAGGTTTTTCTCGTTCTATCCCTCTTATTTTTTTAGTAACATCAAACTATGCAAAGGAGGTCAACTTCAAGACCGCTTTGCGTATTGCAAGAACATACATAAACATCAGTCAAAAAGACTGCCAAGAGTCTAAAAACTCGTGCGTCAGCTGCAACAACACAGCAACCATACTACGTTTTCAACGATGATGCTGGCAAAGGGTTTGTTATCGTTGCAGGCAATGACAAGATGGGTGAGGGTCTTGGCTTATAGCAATGAGTCTTCGATTGATATAACCAACCTCAATCCCGAAGCACGTTATCTCCTCAATGCCTACCAAAAAAGTTTATGAAGAATTAGGTAAAAACAAGGTTCTAACCACACGTGCAGAAGCTGCAACAAACACTTCTGACGAAGTACAACCGCTATTGAAAAGCAAGTGGGGACAACTTTATCCTTATAGTAAACAGACCCATTACGTAACGGGTTGTGTAGCTACGGCAGTCGCACAAGTGATGTATTACCACAAATGGCCAGTGCAAGGAAAAGGGCAAGAAAGCTATATTGTAAAATTTGATAATACCATACGCTCAGCAGATTTCACAAAGTCTCATTACGACTGGAACAATATGCTTCCTGATTACAACTGCTTTTGGCATCACACCACAACAAGAGGATGCTGTGGCTTTGTTAATGAACGATGTGGGTATTGCCACCAACATGCAGTACACCGATGGTGCAAGCGGAACGCAAAGCTATATGGCAGAGCGTGCATTGCGCAATCATTTTGACTATGACGCAGCAATGGTAACAAGAGCGCACGAGGGAGTTGCCAACTTCATTGAGATTGTCAAAAAAGAGTTACGCAATGGCTTTCCTCTCTATATCTCTGGTGACTCTAAGAATGGAGGTGGTCATGCGTGGGTTTGTGATGGCTTTGACAAGAACAATAGATTTCACATGAACTTTGGTTGGAGTGGCCAGGCAGATGGATTCTTCTCACTTGAAGCCTTAAATCTCACAACTACGGGTAGCGAATTCCATGGCGCACAACATAGCTTCAACCTCCGCCTTCACGTTATAGCGATACATCCTAACAAACCTGGCACACCAAAGATTAATGCTGACATTGCCTACGGGTCACCCGACATCAACTTTGATTATGGTAGTAATATGGGGTTCGTAGGGAGATGCTCCTACCACTACATCCGAACAGCAAAGGTGATGTATTCAAGATTTATCAACCAAGCCCAGTCTCCGCTTGTGGGCGACATCGGTATAGGAATCTATGACGCAGAGGACAAGTTGATAAAGGTAACACCTTATGGACAAGACGAAAAGGAAATTTTTCTCCAAAGACAAGTTCCCTACCTATGAAGGAAAGTGGATATCGGGAGGTGTGATTGTAGACCCTATCACCTTCACACTCGACTTCTACACTGACCGATGGTATTTATTCACTCTACCCTATTGCAGCAAGACAACAAGAAGATGGAACTCTCGGAGCATGGGCACGTATGAAAAAGTCACCGCGAATTGTCATGAAGGTCGAGAATGGGAATATCACTTATTCAGAGCTACCATCAGAAACAGTAGCTTTCCAACTTACATCCGATCCTACATTTGACAACAAGCTGATGCCTGGTGAGCCAAATACCCTCAATCTGAACATCCGAAAATTAGATGCAAATTTCTTCAACGGAACGGTAAAAACAGAACTTATAAATAATGAAAATAAGGTCGTTTTTACTACACAAACAAAGGATGTTGTAGAGTTTGACGTCTACACAACAACACGTGTCAGACTCCCATTCAACCTTCCTTATGACGTTGCTTCTGGCATCTACCATCTGCGCACAACCATAACCAATACCGACAATGAAAGCTGTCAGGTACGTGAAAGCACTTCACAAGCCCCCTATACCCTCACGATAGAGGAAAAGAGTCAGGCTGGTATCTTCTCAAATGCAATTGTTTATGCGCAAGATGACGAGGAAGGGAGTGTACAAATGGAGAACTTTGATGTATCAAGAAGTCCAACCTTTAGAATCACATGTATTGCATATCCTGCAAAAGGATGCACAATACAAGGGAGAACTAACGCTCTATCTTATCGACACCGTTACAGGTATGTCTATCCCTGTGATGAAGAAACCGCAGCAAGTAAACATTACTCAGACTGATGATACACAAGTGATTACCAGTGATTGGATAGACCCTAAAACCGAGAAACTCATCAACAATCGCCGCTATCGACTGGCATTGTTTGGTGTGGTAGATGGAAAGAACGTTGACTTATTACCAACGTCTACAAAGTCGCCATACCTTTCTCTCATCAATGGACCATACGACAGATACCCTGATGATGTGACAAATAGTGTCGAAGAAGTGAGCATCAAGCCTATATTACATTTCGTTGACGGATGCCTACACGTACAACAACAGGGATTAAAGCGTGTAGAAGTGTATGACATGAATGGTACATTGGTGATAAGTAGTGCTGCAGTGGCACCGACAACCTTAGCCTCTCCATTCCAAAGGGAACCTACGTGGTACGCGTCGTCACACAAAGTAGTCGTTACACAGCGTTATCCGATAAACAACTATCCATTAACAAAGAGCGAGTACCTATCCCGCACTCGCTCTTTTTCTATCTTTTAATAATCTATTCGTACTCCACACACATGGTGCTTACCAACAGCACCACACGTGCTGACGCCAAGCACCAATGGTGCTGACTACTAACCAGTGTCTACAAGTAGACTATTTCAACACACCAAGTTCCTTACCAATCTTGATGAAAGCGTTGATACACTTGTCAAGTTGCTCACGATTATGACCTGCTGAGAGCTGAACACGAATACGAGCCTCGCCCTTTGGCACTACTGGATAGTAGAAACCAGTCACATAGATACCCTCTTCAAGAAGCTTAGCAGCATATACCTGTGACAACTTAGCATCGTAAAGCATTACCGCACAGATAGCACTCTGAGTTGGTTTAATATCAAAACCAGCAGCCATCATTTTATCACGGAAATAGTTAACATTCTCGACAAGCTTGTCATGAAGCTCATTACTCTCCTTCAACATCTTGAATACTTCGATACTGGCACCAATAATACAAGGTGCAAGTGAGTTAGAGAAGAGATATGGACGACTGCGCTGACGAAGCATATCAATGATTTCCTTGCGACCAGTAGTGAAACCACCGAGCGCACCACCAAATGCTTTACCAAGTGTACCCGTATAGATATCCACACGATCGTAGGTATTGCAGAGTTCGCTTACACCATGACCAGTAGCACCCACAACACCAGCAGAGTGTGACTCATCAACCATCACGAGCGCATTGTACTTCTCTGCAAGGTCGCAAAATCTTATCAACAGGAGCTACGTTACCATCCATTGAGAATACACCATCAGTAACAATGATACGAAAAACGCTGTTCTTGCGCCTCCTGTAAACAACGCTCCAAGTCAGCCATGTCGGCATTTGCATAACGATAACGCTTTTGCCTTACAAAGGCGTACACCATCAATAATAGAGGCATGGTTGAGCGCATCAGAAATGATAGCATCCTGCTCGGTGAGCAATGGTTCAAAAACACCACCATTAGCATCAAAGCAAGCAGCATAGAGAATAGTATCCTCCGTCTTAAAGTAGTCAGAGATGGCAGCCTCAAGCTCCTTATGACTATCCTGGGTTCCACAGATAAAGCGCACAGATGACATACCAAATCCACGCTTATCCATCATTTTCTTAGCCCCTTCAATCAAACGAGGATGATTAGATAGACCAAGATAATTGTTGGCACAGAAGTTCAAAACCTCTTTACCTTTTCACTTCGATTGCAGCACTTTGAGGACTCTCAATAATACGTTCTTCCTTGTAAAGTCCTGCTTCTTTTATCTCAACAAGCGCATTGCTGAGATGTTCTTTCATCTTACCGTACATAACATTAGATTTTTATTATTTGAAGACAAAGTAACTTATAAAAAATGAGAAAAAGGACGTTTGAAAGTATTTTTTTACGTGGCAACTTGATTTTTTAATAATTTTAATACGTAATAATGGTATAATCCATAAAAAAATACTTACTTTGCAGTCAGTTACACAAAAGCTTAACAATATTTATGAAAAATGTTTTTGGTCATTGGCTCTACTGGTCAGATTGGCTCAGAGCTACCAGAGAACTGAGAAAAACGTTATGGAAACGACAACATCGTCGCTGGTTACATTAAAAGGGGCAGAACCTACGGGTGAACTGAAAGAAAGCGGCCCATCAGCAGAAGCTGACGTTACTAACCCAGAGATGATTGCCAATATTGTCAAAAAACACAATATTGACACTATCTACAATCTTGCAGCCTTACTCTCAGTAGTTGCAGAGAAGAAGCCTCAACTGGCTTGGAAAATTGGTATTGATGGTCTATGGAACATCTTGGAAGTAGCACGTGAGAACAATTGTGCAGTCTTTACCCCAAGCTCTATTGGTTCGTTCGGACTAAGCACCCTCACACGCTAACACCGCAAGACACCGTTCAACGTCCTGGCACAATCTATGGTGTTTCAAAAGTAACAACAGAGTTGCTCAGTGATTACTACTTCAAGAAGTATGGTGTTGATACTCGCTCTGTGCGCTTCCCGGGATTGATTTCATACGTAACTCCTCCCGGTGGTGGCACTACGGACTATGCCGTAGACATCTACTATTCGGCTGTGCGTGGCGAAAAATTTGTGTGTCCTATTAAGAAAGGGACACTGATGGACATGATGTACATGCCAGATGGTCTACATGCAGCTATCTCTTTGATGGAAGCAGACCCAACACGATTGGTTCATCGCAATGGTTTCAACATTGCATCTATGAGCTTCGACCCAGAAGAAATCTTTAACGCTATCAAGCGTCACAAACCAGACTTTGAGATGGAATATGACGTTGACCCTCTCAAACAGGGTATTGCCGACAGTTGGCCTGACAGTCTTGATGATAGCTGTGCACGTACTGAATGGGATTGGAAAACCACAGTATGACCTTGACGCTATGACTATCGACATGCTGAAGAACCTCGAAGCTAAGCTAAAATAAATATATGTGATAGTACGGCAAAAACATTAGAGTTGGCTAAACTACACGTATTTTCTATCGTATTTACCGATAGTTGAATACTCATTATTGTAAATGAAAAAGATGATTGCCGATGACGCAATCATCTTTTTCATATCTTATTGACTTCTGTTGAATAATAAAAATATTTATCTCACCCCATCAATCACTAAACAACCTTACCTATTTAATCTCTAACGGCCAATTTTTGCTTAAACGATTGACAAGAGGTAATAAAAAGTCCAGAGTAATGATAACTATGAAATCATCTATCATTACTCTGAACTTAACAAGTCAATTACTATGATTATAAAAAGCATAGCTATATCATCAGCGCAACCACTGCTCTGGATTTAATTTTGCGGTCTCCTTACGCAATTGGAACTGAAGAATACCACTCTTACCTACTGTTCCAAGCGTCTGACCCGTACCAACCTTCTGACCCTTGCTGACACCAACAGAACCTAAAATTGGCATAAACAGAAATATAAATACCATGACGAACCATCACGACACTCATACCACCTGCCATGAAAACACCACTGACCTCACCCATAAACACACTGCGAACAGCACTGCCAGGAGTTCCTTTGATATTGATACCATCATTATTCAAACGAATATTCGACATTCCCGCTACGTTATATTGACCAAAGTGACTCACTATCTGCCCCGTCAACGGCATTGGCAATCTACCACGATTATTAGCAAAATTACCCGTTATTGCACGGTCCGTAGAACTAAGCATATCATTGTTTTCAGAGGCCGATGCCCTCGCAGCCTCAGCCTCACGAGTAGCACGCTCACGGTCGATTTCTGCCTTACGCTCAGCAGCCACACGGCTTGCCCTCAGCCTCACGAGCCATTTGTTCGGCACGAGCCTTATCAGCAGCAGCACGAGTCTCAGCCTTCTCTTGTGCCGCCTTAGCCGCAGCCTCTTGTTCTTCAACCTTACGTATAGCACGCTCACGAGCAGCGGCACGCTCTTTCTGTAAAGCCTCCCTGACGAGCCTTCTCAGCGGCAGCATGAGCTGCAGCAGCACGAGCAGCAGCCTCCTGACGAGCCTTCTCAGCAGCCTCAGCAGCAGCACGAGCTGCCGCCCTAGCCGCAGCCCTCACTGTCTCTCTGGCCTCAGCAATACGACGAGCATTCTCACGAGCAGCAGCTTTCTGCTTCTGCACGTTTACGTGCCAACTCCTCTGCACGCTTCTTAGCTGCAGCAGCACGAGCTGCCGCCTGTGCCTTTGCCTCTGCTATTGCACGTTCACGAGCTTTCTGTATTTCAATCTGAATGAGTCTATCAATCTGTGCATTCAACGCTTGTTGCTGCTGGCGACGCTGAGCAATCACACCCTGCAACACTTTTCTCGATCCTTCTGCAAAGAACTGACAACCGTTTGCTGTTCAACACGCTTACGTTCCATCTGTGCATGAACCTGCCTATCCTTGTATAAGAGGTTACTCTTATTGATACGCACATTTTTTTCAGCTGTGTATGCTTCTCATCAACCTGCATTTGCTTAGCTTTTGAGTTGTTCCTCCCTGCGCTCTCTGATAAGCAGCATACTCACGTACGAAAACGAAGACGACGATACATCTGTGTTAGACTCTTAGCTGAAAAGACGAACATCAGTTTATCTTGGATGCCACGATGACGTGCCATATAGCGCATAGAACGTATGAAACGCGCACGACGCTCGCCCAATTGTGCTTCAAGCGACGTAAGTTGCCCTTTCAAGATCCCAATATTTGTATCAAGACCTTTGATATCCGTAGCAATAGTATCAATCGTCTTCTTGTGCTGACCGATTTCTGTATCAAGACGAACAATCTTCTGCAGACGATTATCAACATCCTTCTGCTTTTGCCTTCATCTCTTCCTCATGCTCTGATATCTCCTGCTGCAACTTCTGGTTTTTGCTGTTGTAAACCTTTAATCTCCTCTGTTGTTATATAGGAAGGCGACTTTCCTCCTTTCTTAACGTTATGAGAAGTGTGACCAACTGCTTTTACCGCGTCCAGCCTGTTGTAACTTATCTTGCTGTTGTTTTTACCCTTTGTCTGAGTTTGAGCATGCTGCTTTTCGGCGGAATGCTTCTGACCATTCTTAACATCTATAGTTGTAATCGTTGAATGGTTACTCTTTACTTTTTGCACTTTTTTTCTATCCTTCCCCTTTTCAGTAGTTGTAACATCTACGGTTTGAGAAACATTTGATTTATGCCACTGTCTATGCTTTCCTGAATGTTGAGCAGAAGTTGACAGTATCCAGACAAAAGACAATATAAAAATAAAAGAAAGACGTTTCATTTAAAAGTTCATTAGTTTAGCGAGGATATCTTCTACACTTACTTTTGTATACTTATCTGATGGAGTGGTAAAAGCCTCCCAATCACTGGTCTCACTGAAACCATCAAGTTCAAAGTTAGCTTTTAGTGTCTTTGCAGGCTTCTTACCAAACTTTGGTGTATTAATTGTCAAAAGACTGGCTTGCAGGAAAGAGTTTTTGCACCAAAGTCCCTTGAAATCTCCATAACTCCATGAGAGTTTTGAAGTAGTCTGCGCACTGCCGTTATAGGTAACAGTCGTAAGTAATATCTGATTTCTTTTTAGAATTAACAGTCCATTTATAGTCCATCTTTTCCATCTTTAAGTCCTATGAGCGTTGTACCCTCACTCTGCAGCTTACTTTCGTCAACAGAGAGTTGTGAGAAATCAGCTTCACTTATCCTTTGTTTACGAGGAATGAAAAATCTGGTTCCAGAAAAGTGACTGAAGCGAGTAAAAATTGATACCATTGTCGCGCAAGAATCCCACTTCGTCATAATTTGCCTTTACATATTGTTTATGAATACGATCGATGAAAAGAACGTAATCCTTTTGTAAACTCAATGCGTCCCACTTCACTGCGAAGAATAGGAATCAGTAATTGTAAACGAATAACCTCATCCTTACGCATACGCAAAATACCAGGAACTGTAATATCCTTACTACCATCATTGATGGTGAAAGTAAGATTTGAGACAAGGTTCTTTTGATAAAGTGCATTATCAGTTACACGCTGTATAACAACGTAATTCTGCATATTGTTTACTTTCTCTACTGAAGCCACTTTCTCTACTGGCGTTTTCTTCTGAACAGGTTTCTGTTCTACGAACGCCTTCTTTGTCGCACATGAGCGCCAACAAGAGTACTACCATGCCTACAAATAATATCTTCGTTCTTTTCATTCTACTATGTATTTCTTTTTGTTCTATTTTCTTTCTTAGTATTGCACTACTATTCCCTGCTTCTAAGGCTTTCTGCCAATATTCCACCGCCTTATCAGTATTGCCCGTCTGCGAATAGATATCACCAATGTGTTCCAAGACAACATTACTCAGCGTAGAGTCATTACGAATAGCCTGTTCAATATAGATTTTTAGCCTCTTCGTACCGTTTCTGCTGGAAAAGAATCCATGCGTATGTGTCAAGATAAGTGCTATTATTGGGTTCTGCCTTAACCGTTTTATAACTCATCTGCTCTGCCTTCGAAAGGTTCTTATTCTCGACACTAAGGTAATAAGCATAATTATTCAATGCTGTAATATTATCTGCTTTCCACTGCAAACAACTATCATACGCTTGAAAAGCCTCATCATTGCGACCCTTCTCATGAAGAATGTCACCCATTATAGCGTAGAAGTCTGACACAATAACAGGGTTACTATCAGGCTTTATCTGCCCAACTCCCTTACGAAAGGTTTCTAAAGCAGCGTCATTGTCACGCTTTTGAAATTGAGCCATACCTTGAAAGTAATAGAATGCCAATTCGTATGGATTGTACTCAATGGCAGGCTGACAGATTGCTATAACCTTATCATAATCTTCTTTTAACCAAAGGTTCTCGATAAAAGACAATCTTGCCGTCAGATTATCAGGTTCAACCTCAAGAGCCTGCTCATAGACAGAGTTGACTTTCTCCTTTGGCAATTTGAGATAATTCATATATGCAGCTTTCAACATATAGATTTCAGCATCCTCTTGTGGAGTAGCTAAGGTCAAAGAGAATAGTCGCATTACCTCGGTGCTATCAGGGTTATTGTCTCTCTGACTGCTTGATACAATCTGCCGAAGTAGCTCCTGCTTAACAGCTTTTTTTGGGTTTTGGGGAGACTGCAACACCTCATGTACAATTCTTCTCGCTCTTTCTTTATCTCCTATATTTTTCATAATAGTCTATTAAAGAAATCTTAGCAAGAGAATTATCTGGGTCCTCTTTAAGCACTTCTTGATACGTTTTAAAGGCTTCCTCTTTCTTTCGTTCTGTAAGAGCCAGTTTCCTAACATCACACGATAGTTGAGTTCAAGCGGATGACTGTTAATAAGCGCTTTCAATTCCTCGTACCCCTTTACGCTTTTTCTCCCATCTGTTCGTAGATATACATCTTATCCAGCGACGTCTGCTCGTTAGTTCCCTCTATTACTTCCAGACGTTCCAAACAAATTAACATCATCTTGAACTCATTTTTGTAAGCCATAAAGTTGATAAAGCAAACGCAACACATCAGAACGTGTTTTTGTTTAACTCATAAAGACGTTCTAAGGATTTTATCGCACTGGGATAATCCTTCTGTGATATATAAAAACTTAGCTAATCTCTTGATAAGCCATATTCTTGGGAGCAAGGTTTGTAGCCTTCTCAAGGTACTCACGTGCCAATGAGTCCTTCTTTATTTCCGCAAAAAGTTGCCAAATGATAACAAACTTCCGAAGATTGTGGATTAAGATCTTGTGCATGACGAAGAAGGTCAAAAAGCTGCCGTAAAATTACCCATTTCCTGTTGTCGTATCGCTTCGAGAAAGAAGTAATTATAGTTTTGAAGACTATCCTTCGGAGTAGCCTTCATAGCCAAAAAGATCCTCCCAGTAAAACAAAGAGCAAAGAGGACATGACGCATCTTTATGACTTTCGACATAATGTTACTAAACATTTAAGTTTCTTTTCTTTACCTTTACTTCACACCCGTATGCCCATATCCTCCTTCACCACGCTCGGTCCTCATCGAGTACTTCTACCTCAACGAACTCAGCTTGTTCATGACGAGCAACAACCATTTGTGCAATGCGTTCACCATCATTGATTGTGAAAGGCTCCTTAGAGAAGTTTATAAGTAGCACCATGATTTCGCCACGATAATCAGCATCAATCGTACCAGGAGAATTAAGAACAGTAAGTCCATGCTTCAAAGCAAGCCCACTACGAGGTCGCACCTGTGCCTCAAAGCCCTCTGGAAGTGCAATATAAAGCCCTGTCGGAACAAGTCTTCTCTCCATCGGTTGTAATATTATCGGTGCATCTATATTAGCACGAAGATCCATCCCTGCACTTCTGTGAAGTAGCATAAGCAGGGGAGCTGCTGATGCCCTTTATTAATTACTTTTTATCTGTGTCATTGTTATATAATAAGGTACAAAATTAAGCATTAAAAGCCACATTCACACATTTTATGAAGTAAAAACTTGTTTTTAGCCAAATTTAATTACTTTTGTGTTTAGCTTTAATCTCCCAATAAATCATAAACAGAATTCATCAACACCCAACACCCAACACCCATGAACTGGCAACAACTCATATCAAACAAACGTCTTGACAAGAAAAACGTCACGAACTTCGACATGACGATCGTTCTGAATTCAAGCGAGACAGCGACCGATTGATATATTCTGCACCATTCCGACGACTGCAAAACAAGACCCAAGTCTTCCCACTTCCAGGCAGTGTCTTTGTACACAACCGATTGACTCACTCTTTGGAGGTAGCCTCTTTGGGTAAATCCTTAGGTGATGACGTGGCAAGAAGACTTATCGAGAAACATCCAGAGTTGCGTGGTACACTCTTTGAAGAGATTGGAACCATCGTACAGACAGCTTGTTATGCACATGATATGGGTAACCCTCCGTTCGGTCATAGTGGAGAGAAGGCTATTCAAGCGTTCTTCACAGAAGGACCGGGTGCTTGTTTGAAGGAAAAAGTTAGTCAACACTTCTGGGAGGATATCACACACTTTTGAAGGTAATGCCAACGCCTTCCGCCTGCTAACCCATCGTTTCTTAGGTCGAAGAGAAGGTGGATCTCGTGATGACATATAGCACCCTTGCTAGTATAGTAAAATATCCTTTTAGTTCTACCTACGCAAGCAAACATGGTAAATTTGGTTTCTTTGCTACTGAAGAAGAAACCTACCAGAAAATTGCTAACGAATTAGGGTATCATACAAAAAGGATAGTTCCAAAGATGGTATCTGTTATGTTCGCCATCCACTAACCTACCTTATGGAGGCTGCTGACGATATCTGTTATGAAATTATGGATATCGAAGACTCTCACAAACTCAAACTCCTTTCTTTTGAAGAAACAGCCGAAATGCTCCTTGGTTTCTTTGATGAATCCACAAGAAAGAGTATCCGAAAACGTATAGAAGACGAGGGAGGACCGATCAAAACGAACAAGTGGTTTACTTCCGTGCTTGTGCCGTTGGACTGTTGAGGCTGAATGCGTCAATGTCTTTGTTGAACACGAAAAAGAAATACTCAACGGAACTTTTTGAAGGCTCACTCATTAAGCATATATCTGAACTGCCCCTGACAGGCTTACAAGCGTTGTACTGAAATTTCCAAAGACAAGATTTACCGAAGTAAAGCTGTTCTTGATGTTGAGCTATCAGGTTATAAGATTATGGAAACACTAATGGAAGCACTCATCAGTGCTGCCGTTGAGCCAGAACATTTCCATAGTCAGCAGCTTATCCGACGTTTCTCAAGCCAATATGACATCCAGAGTCCGTACCTTGAAACACGTATCATGGCTGTCCTCGACTTTATCAGTGGTATGACGGATATCTCATGCCCCTCGATATTCATCAAAAGATAAACGGTATCAGCTTACCGCTGATATAAAAGCCTCCCCGACCCCTCCGAAGGGAGGGGAGGTAAGAGGGGAAGAGAGAGAGTATTGTTATCAAAGTATTATCTTATACATACTCTTTTAGAAGGACTTGGAGATGTTCTCTGGAAAGAGATTTGAAAACGTTTTTAACTTAGAAAATCAACATAAATGCACCCCCACAACACATTTGTCTTAACTCCATTTCAATCCTCCAACTCCTAAGTATCCTTCCCTCTCTTTCACTCCTTCAACTTCTTTAACTTCCAAATAGCAACAATGGAAAATCAATATAAGAAAACCTTTCCTGACCTTATGGTAGGAAAGAAAATAATCTACGTTCACGGATTTATGTCATCTGGGGCAAGCCATACTGTACAGATACTGAGGGACTATATGCCCAAAGCAACAATCATTGCACCCGACCTTCCCATACATCCTCAAGAGGCAATAGAGTTATTGCGCAACCTTATTGACTCTGAAAAGCCCGACTTAATCATTGGCACATCAATGGGAGGTATGTATACCGAAATGCTTTATGGTATTGACCGTATCTGTGTAAACCCTAGCTTTCCAGATGGGGAACAACCATCAGCAGAGTAATATGATGGGCAAACAAGTGTTTCAAAAATGAACGACAAGATGGTGTACAGGGAGATTATCGTAACCAAGTCTTTGGTAAAGGAATACAAAGAAATCACCGAACAATGTTTTTCGCATGTGACGGAAGAAGAACAACAACGTGTCTTCGGACTCTTTGGCGATGCTGACCCCTGCTGTCCATACCTTCGACCTTTTCCATGAACATTACCCTCAAAGCGATTCGCTTTTCATGGTGAGCATAGACTTATCGAAAAAGTTGTTTTCCACTATCTTATGCCCGTTATCCGATGGATTGACGACCGACAAGAAGAACGTGAGAGGCGTACACTACTCATCGACCAAAACACACTTGCTGATGGATATGGTAAAGCGAAATCGAGCCTGAACAAAGCATACGAGTTCTTACTTGATAACTATAACGTCTTCTTCGTCTGTACAGCACCTACCAACAAACCATCAGCCATCACCGAATGTCAGGCATGGATTGAAGACATCTTCTAGTGCACCAGCGTGGAACCATACCATCTTCACCAACCAACCTCAATCTCTATGGTGATTACTTCATCAGTAGCACCAAACACGATGACTTCCTCGCAACAAGTCTACTTTTCGGGAGTGAAGAGTTCAAGACATGGGAGGATATTATCACTTTTTTTGAACGCTTAGGAGGACAATAAGTCCACCCAAAACATAACCCAACGAATTAGTCCCCACGCATAGCAAAACGGCTATCTCTCTACTTCGTGAGGGTCAGGAGTAGACATTCTTTATGGCACACGAACTTTTCTCACGTATCGCTGACATACTTTCAGCACCTTCTGAAGCACAAGCACTCATCATGCACGAAACACTCGTCATTGCTTGTCACGAAGGATTGAAAAATACCCGACATGGTTTCGGCAATCTTTCGTCACAAGTAGAGTCACTATGCAGACAGCATAATATTGCCTCACAAGAGATAGTGGCAATTCATAAAATGCGCCGACATAGTAATTCCAACGCACCTATCCTGCCAGAAGATATTGCCTACGACTGCCGTGCCTTTGGCTATCTTCGTTTCTGCCGTCATTCAAGAAGCCATCCCCTCCTTCCTCGTTGAGAAAATTCCAGCACGTAGACGAATAACAGAAAATATACAAATTACGAATTATCGCTACATTCGTTGTATCGTAAGAGAGTGGGACGATAATATCATTCAGGGTTTCTGTCATCAATCAGGATAGTAGCGAAGAACTCTTAGTCGTAGACTATACGAACACACCCGACTATATTGACTTTAGCTATCTACGCCCATTGTTACGCTGAAGGAATGCAGCTTAATCTTCTTGACTGTACTGTCACACGAAAGAAGGTTGTACCACGTCTTATCGTTGTAGAGCCAGACTACCTGATAGACATTTCTACTATTGCTAATTGTTTTGAAAGTTACGGACATCATCCCTTACTCTTCACCACCAACAGACTCGGACAACGCCTAAGCAACAAACACTTTATATTAGGAAACTTTGCAGGTTCTGCCCTCGACGATATCATCAATCATACCGCTGAATATGACATCAAAGAAACCTTCCGTTCTAATTTTAGAGAGAAAGCATTAGACTATGCTACCTGTCCTGACTTCGATGCAGCTTCTTTCAAACAAGATGCTGTGAAACAAGTAGAAAATATTAAGGGAATTGTTAACGAAATATTCCAAACATACGACCGAGACAAAGCTATTCTTGAACCGTCTTTCGTTTGTGAACAATTGGGAATACAAGGACGTGTGGACATGATGACAACCGACCTCAAAACTGCTTGTTGAACAGAAGTCGGGAAAGAACATCTTTATTGAACGTAAATATAAAAATCCGCATGGCTCACTCCATGTAGAGAAACACTACGTACAACTGTTGCTCTACTATGGTATTCTGCAATATAATTTTCAGCTTAACCCAAAGAATGCACATATCCAACTATTGTATTCTAAATATCCCTTACCCGACGGACTGCTCGAAGTGGAGCCGCTGCAAACACTGATACGTGAGGCAATCCGCTTCCGTAATCAAGCCGTAGCAACTGAGTTCTGGATGGCTGAAAAATGGCTTTGAGAAAGTCTTACCATTACTCACACCACAAACATTGAACGTTGAGAAGCAAAAACGACGATTTCTATAATAGGTACCTCTTACCGCAACTTATAGAAAAATTGGCACCTCTCCATCAACTCAACGAACTTGAACGAACATATTTCATACTGTATGATGACCTTCGTTATCAAAAGAACAATTAGTGTCAAAAGTGGGTATGCAAGAAGGTGTCGGAAATAGTAATGCAGACCTGTGGAATATGCCCCTTACTGAGAAAAAGGAAACAGGAAACATCTATACAGAACTTACAATTACAGAGCGTAGCAACTCATTCAACGGCTACGATACCATTACACTTACTGTACCCTTACAAGGCGAAGATTTCCTCCCAAACTTTCGACGAGGGGATATGATTTATCTCTACACGTATGGAAAAACGAATCGCCAGACGTAAGAAAAAAAGTATTCTTTTCAAAGGTTCACTGCAAGAAATACATAGCGACAGACTTGTCGTACACCCAAATGATGGACAACAGAACCCTGACCTTATCAGCGGAGATTACTTTGCCATTGAGCATGCTGGTAGTGACATTGGTGGCACATCAGCTATCCGAAGTCTCTATACCTTCATTACCTCTAACGAAGAAAGTCGTCAGCTACTTCTTGGACAGCGTGAACCCAACGTTGACAAGTCGCTCTCCCTATCTCAAAGCTATCATCCTGACTACGACGAGATAATCTTGAAAGCTAAGCAAGCACAGGATTATTTTCTCCTAATAGGTCCTCCTGGTACAGGCAAGACTTCGCAGGCTCTACAATTCCTTGTACGTGAACAGTTGGCAGAAAAGCCTAAAGTTCAAAGTTCAAAGTTCAAAGTTCAAAGTTCAATCCTCCTCTTAGCCTATACAAATCGTGCTGTTGACGAGATTTGTAATATGCTAACAGAGAACGCACTTGACTATATCCGCATCGGTAATGAGTTCAGTTGTGACCCAAAAATATAGTAGCCATTTGTTAAAGGGAAGTGTTAGATGAAAATACAACGCTCAACAGCATAAAGTCTACCTTAGCAGATGCTCAAATTATTGTTGCCACAACATCCACCATGAACAGCAATGCTACACTCTTTAATATCAAGCATTTTGACCTTGCAATTATTGATGAAGCAAGCCAAATATTAGAACCGAACATCATCGGATTACTAACGAGTCAGTACCAGCAAAAAACAAGCCATAGACAAATTCATACTCATTGGTGACTACAAACAGTTACCTGCGGTTGTACAACAATCTGATGTTGAGATGATTATTGAACAGAAGATACTGAAAGACATTTATCTTCACTCTTGTGCTAATTCTCTCTTTGAGCGTCTTATCTTGACTGAACGTGCTGCTGGACGTACCCACTTTATTGGTACATTACACAAACAAGGACGTATGCACCCTGACATTGCAGATTTTCCTAATAGAAAATTCTACGTAAGAGAACAACTTGAATGCGTACCATTAGCACACCAGCTGGAAAAGACCTTGGAATATAATGAGATAAGCGAAGACGCAATAGACAATCATTTGAAGAAACATCGTATGGTTTTCATTCCTTCAAAACCATGCCGACAACTAAATATTTCCGAGAAGGTCAACACCGATGAAGCACGTATCATCACCAATCTTCTTAAACGCTTATATCGACAAATAGGAAAAAATTTCAGTCCCCAGAAATCTATTGGTGTCATCGTTCCCTATCGCAATCAAATTGCAATGATACGAAAGGAGATTGAGAAACTACAAATTCCTGAACTCGAAGAAATAAGTATTGATACTGTCGAACGCTATCAAGGTAGCCAACGTGACATTATCCTCTATTCATTCACCATTCAAAGCCGATATCAACTTGACTTCCTTACAGCCAACACCTTCTACGAAGACGACCAACCCATCGATCGCAAACTGAACGTTGCTATCACAAAGAGCCTCGTAAGCAATTGATTCTAACGGGCAAATGAATTGATATTAAGACAAAATCCTCTCTTCGCTGAACTTATTGACTATATCGAAGAAAAAGGAGGTAAGTTTCAGATGGAGAAGGTAGAAGATAGAAGGTAGAGAAAAGTTTGAAAAATAAAGGTATGCTTAGTACACAAAGTGTTTACTAATCTTACCTTTATAAGTATTCATATCCAAAACAAATAGAATCATTCTGTCTAAATTCATTCAAAGGAATACTTGTAAAGACACGTCGACTATAATATTCTGGTACTTTATTCTGATGATGCATCAATCGAAGATACACAATGCGACGACCAGACGATAAAGACTTAATAGAGTCACGTATAACAGCTAAACTCTGAACAGCCTTCTTATCCTCCGTCTTACCAGTCTTTACAATAAGTGTGAGATTTAGATACTTTCGATTTTTACTCATCCATACACTTTTCAAAAACCAATAGGGTCGTTATATGAAGATGATGAGCTATTCTCTAAACAGGGGACGTAAAACAACAACAGGATTAATTACAAAAGAGGATGTAACCCCCTTCTCTACCTTATTATAATATAGTAAGGCTCGATAGGTTGTGTCAGCCTTTGTAGCCCATAACTCCTTTACAACTGGCTTAAGAATTAGTTGTCGACCTTCATCCGTAACAGCAGACACAAATGCAGACATCTCATCTGTCCTTGCTTCAACAAAATCGGTATGTAAATAAGATAATTCACTATCACCCGTTTCGTAGAAATTATGCTCACAAGCACTGACTATGAGTAACGACATCAATGCCGTTACCATAGCCAATATATTGTAAGTACTCTTTCTTATCCCGTTCACAAATCGTTATTTTTTGAAGGTGAGACGATTAAGAAGAGATTTGAAACGACCATTCTCAGATACAGCTGCAATATAATTCTTTGCAGGATAAGCATATTGTGTTAATAAGCAAGTACGCAAGAACTTGTCATCTCGGTTCTCAATGTCAATCTTCTCAATCTGACCAACAAGATACTCCTCAAAGTGCTGATAATCCTCAGCATGTAATACTCCTCGTAAACACGCGTATCCTGAATCATATCCAATGCCACATAATTGATTGGATAAAGCTTATAATTACTATGAATTTCGTGATCAATATGCGATGCTATAAAATCAAAGAGCTTGTTCTTTGGTAACTCTTCATCGACGGTATCAAGCCAATTATCAATGCAAGGAGCACATTTATAATAAATATGTCCTTTATAACCCTTGATACCAACCAACATACTCTCAAGGTCGTCCTCAGCAGTCTTCTTCCAATATGGTATGTCACGACGCAATTGATACTCGCGCGCTTTAAGATAGTCGCATGGATCATACTCGTAAGAAATAGACAACGGAACGATATGCAACTGTTTTAGGGCGTTCTATAATCGTACCTTCACCGCCCATTGCCATCATTTTCAAAAATTGCAGGTTGAGTAAGGTCGTTTGAATTCTTTGCTCTACCTTGTCGCTGCGCAATCCATACGTTCTCGTTCTTCTTATCAATTACAAAATGAATATACTCCGACATACGTTTGCTGGCACGAAGCATCTCTACCGAATGAAGTGTGCGCTCTACGGTAAACGACTTGTTTATACGCACCAAGTCACGTACCCAATCTTGCGACAAAAGATTATCGCCAATAGCAATCTCGCATGTAGTAGTAAAACCAACATCAATAAGTAGTTTGTCAAGGAAAGCTGAGTCAAGTACAATATCACGATGGTTACTAACAAAGGTATAGCGTTTGCGGCTATTGATATTCGACACATCCATACTACATCCTAAGCTCAATTCCATCACAAGACGCTGGAAGAAATGGATGACAAAAGACTTTCTGAAATTCATAATTTGTCTTACAAGCGTGCATCTTCTTTGCAATTGCCTCTACTGGAACATCAGGATAAAAGATATGCCAGTACCTGCTTAAATTGCTTATCAGCAAGAATCCGATCATATACTTCTGGCAACTCCTCTGGTTCAAACGGACGAATAGGATCAAACTCTGATGGTATTTTCATAATCGTAAATATTTAATAAGTTTTTATTTTATGTCTTACAGCTTGCCCTCCAAGAGCCTGCAATGATTATACTATCACTATTTATTAGCCTTATTGACCATTGAACGCTGCATACTGAGAGTAAATCCTATAACGAAAAACGTATAAGTTCTTAGGTCTTTCTTTTACACATTTTTCTTACATTTGTCAATAGATATTCTATCACATCTTGCCGCATTAAAAATAGTTTTTGTACAAATATAGTTAAAATAAACCAATGCATAAGAACGATACTCTCATTTAACAGAAGATTAACAATTCCCCCTTTCTATACATCTTACTTGATGCTATCCGCTACATCTGCATTATCTTAGAAATCAATCTCTTCAACCAAGAAAATAATAGATGTAAAAAGTTCTTATATCTTATACTTACATATTCAATGGCTTCTCTCACTCACATTCCAAAAGAAACAAAAAGAAGGTATTAACTTCGAAGCTGAAACTCCGTCCTACATTCCCAATAACAGACTGAGAAAAACAAGTGAGCGACGACAAACCTATCAAGAGAGAAAAGGGCAATTAGAAAGTGTGAATATCCACACTTTCTAAATTGCCTTTAAAAAGATATTTCAACAAGTCTCTTAGCTTTATTTTACCCCACTTGACTACCAGGTTTCACCTCACCCATAGTAGTTGTAACGGTAAGTGAGCCATCGAAGTTGACAGCAGAGAGAATCATTCCTTGACTTTCGATACCCATCATCTTACGAGGAGCAAAATTGGCAACGAAGAGAACATCCTTACCCGTGAGTTGCTCTGGCTCGTAGTAGGCTGCAATACCGCTGAGGATAGTGCGCTCAACACCTGATCCATCATCGATGGTAAACTGCAAGAGTTTCTTACTCTTCTTCACCCTTTCACACTTGATGATATGTCCTACACGGATATCAGAGCTTCTCGAAAATCTTCGAAAGGAATATCCTTCTTTATCGGTTCAGCCTTAAATGATGCCGCTTCATTAGCCTTCTTGGTTTCTTCCAGTTTGTTGAGTTGAGCATTTATAGCATCGTCTTCAATCTTCTCAAAGAGTAGTTCTGGTTCGGCAAGCTGCTTACCCGCAGTGAGGGAGTTCGGTAGAACCGAGTTCACCCAGTCATATTCCGTCATGTTTATCATCTCACGAAGTTTCTTACTGCTGAATGGCAAGAATGGTTCGAAGGCAATACTGAGGTTGGCAACGAGCTGGAAGCGAGATATTGAGGATGGTCTCCACACGCTTGGATCAGTCTTCCAAAGCTTCCAAGGTTCTGTTTCAGCAATGTATTTATTACCGATGCGGGCAAGGGTTCATCGCCTCCTTCTGTGCCTCACGGAACTTGAAGATATCGAGGTAAGCCTCAACCTTTGCCTTTACGTCCTTGAACTCTTGGATAGTTTGGCGGTCAATCTCTTCCAATTCACCACAAGCAGGAACCACACCATTCCAATACTTCTTGGTCAATTGCAGTGCACTGTTAACGAAGTTACCATATACAGCAACGAGTTCAGAGTTGTTACGCTCCTGGAAGTCTTTCCAAGTGAAGTTGTTATCTTTGGTTTCTGGAGCATTTTGCTGTCAGTACATAACGCAGTACATCTTGTTTCCCTTCAAAGTCACGGAGATATTCATGAAGCCATACAGCCCAGTTCTTACTTGTAGAAATCTTATTATCTTCAGGGTTCAGGAACTCATTTTGAAGGAACATTGTCGGAAGAACGTAATCGCCATGAGCCTTCAACATCGTTGGGAAGATAAGACAGTGGAACACGATATTATCCTTACCGATGAAGTGAACGATGCGTGTTTCTGGGTCTTGCCACCACTTCGCCAATTGCCGAAGTGTTCTGGATCCTTTCGCAAAGCTCCTTTGTGTTTGAAATATAGCCGATTGGCGCATCAAACCATACGTAAAGAACCTTGCCTCGGCTCCTCTACTGGTACAGGAATACCCCCAATCAAGGTCGCGGGTCAGTAGCACGTGGCTGCAAGTCCATATCCAACCAGCTCTTACACTGACCATAAACATTTGTGTCTCACTCCTTGTGTTCTTCCAGAATCCATTGCTAGCTCACTCCTGATAGTCATTCAAAGGCAGATACCAGTTCTTTTGTACGCTTGACAACAGAGTTTGCAGAACCAGAAATTGTTGAGTGTGGATTCTTAAGTTCCATAGGGACTCAAGATCGCTACCACACTTCTCGCATTGGTCGCCATAAAGCATTCGGATTGCCACAGTGAGGACACTCACCCATGATGTAACGATCGGCAAGGAACTGGTGAGCTTCCTCGTCATAGTACTGCTCACTCTCCTTCTCGACGAGCTTACCATCATCATATAGCTTACGGAAGAAGTCTGAAGCAAACTTGTGGTGAGTCTCACTTGTTGTGCGACTATAGATGTCGAAGGAGATGCCAAACTCTTCAAAAGAGTCCTTTATCAACTTATGATAACGGTCACATACGTCCTGTGGAGTGATACCTTCCTTCTTAGCACGGATGGTGATAGGCACACCATGCTCGTCACTACCACCAATGAAAGCAACTTCACGCTTCTTCAATCGGAGATAACGAACGTAGATATCGGCAGGAACATATACACCAGCAAGGTGTCCTATATGTACACCTCCATTCGCATAAGGCAATGCTGCGGTAACAGTGGTGCGCTTAAATTTCTTTTCTTCCATATCTGTTTGATTATTTATTATCTACTGCAAAGTTACAGTAAATAAGAGAAACGACAAAAGAAATATAGATAAAAGCCTTAAGAGGGTTATGCAGTTATCATGATTTTGTTTACCTTTGCATCCGTTTTAAGATATAATAAGAATGACACGGGATAACAATTGTAGTATTTCTGCACGCCATAAACTAAGTTTAATGGGCGTTATTGTAACCTTAGGTATTGTTTTCGGAGATATTGGTACATCTCCGTTGTATGTGATGAAGGCTATTGTTAGGGCTGGAAACCCTGTTAATGCTGAATATATCATCGGGGCAGTGTCGTGTATTATATGGACATTAACCCTTCAAACGACTGTTAAGTATGTCTTAATAGCCCTTCGTGCGGATAATAAAGGAGAGGGTGGAATACTCGCTTTGTATGCTTTGATACGTCGACATAGTCGTAAATGGTTTTATTTCTTAGCGATTATTGGTGCCAGTACGCTGATAGCTGATGGTGTTATAACGCCTTCTATTACAGTACTTTCCGCTATTGAAGGGTTAAAGGTTTATGAACCAGAGACTCCAGTTGTACCCTCATTGCCCTGTATTGTTACTGTTTTGTTCTTCATTCAGCAATTCGGAACGAATATGATTGGCAAGTTGTTTGGTCCATTAATGCTCTTATGGTTTTCAATGTTGGGTGTGTTAGGAGCTATGCATATCGGTGATTATATTCCAATTCTGCAAGCTTTCAATCCCTTACATGCCATCCGCTTGCTGACGAGTAATCCTGAGTGGTTTTTAATCTTGGGTGCAGTGTTCCTCTGTACGACAGGTGCTGAGGCCCTATATTCCGACTTAGGGCATTGTGGAATTAATAATATCCGTACGAGTTGGGCATTTGTTAAGATTATGCTTATCCTTAATTATCTTGGTCAAGGGGCTTGGATGGATTGCACATGTCAATAATCTTACTTCTGGGTTGAACCCTTTTTATGTCATTATGCCCCACGGTATGCTCTTTTTCGGTATCGTTATGGCAACGATAGCAGCAATTATTGCAAGTCAAGCATTGATTAGTGGCTCGTTTACTATCTTCGAGTGAAGCAATGAACTTGAAGTTTTGGCCACGTCAGAAGATTAAGTATCCAACAGATGTTAAGGGACAACTTTATATCCCATTTGTCAATATGTCGCTCTTCATTTTATGTGTGATTGTGATACTTTTCTTCCAGAGTTCGGAACGAATGGAGGCTGCTTACGGTCTTTTCTATCACGATAACCATGCTCATGACTACCTTCCTCTTGAGTGCTTATCTTACTATTCGTAGGGTAAATCGTTGGCTAACATTCCTGTTCCTTATCGTCTTTGTAGGTTTGGAGAGTATCTTCTTCGTTGCAAACATGGCAAAGTTTATGAATGGAGGTTGGGTTACCATGTTCCTTGCCAGTGTGATGATAGCAATCATGTATGTGTGGTATAATGCCACAACCATTCGTAATTCGCAGATACAGATACGTGATGTTCGTGAATCGTTCAGTATTATTTCCGATATTAAGAACGATGAGTCAATCCCTAAGTATGCAACAAACATAGTCTATTTAACTAAACTTGGTGGTAAATACGACATCGAACAGAAGATTCTCTATTCAATTATTAACAAGCATCCAATGCGTGCTGACCATTATTTCTTGCTGCATATAGACTATCAAGACAGTCCTTCAACGCTGGAATATGACGTTACCACGCTTGTTCCCGATACTCTTTATCGTATCAATCTACGGTTAGGGATTCGCATCCACCCACTTGTCAATCGTTATTTTAGGCAGATAATAGAGGATATGGTGGCTAAGAATGAGTTCTCTCTTGCGTCGTCCTATCCGTCATTAGCTAAAGCATAATGTGATGGGAAACTTCGTCTTTGTTCTTATAAATAGAATTTATTTTACCCTCACTTCTTTCTCTTTTAAGGAGCGTCTTATCATGGATACCTATGAATGGATTGATCGTTTGAAACTGAATATGCCTCGCTCTTTAGGGGTTAAACACAAGCAACGTCTTAATAGAAAATGTTCCACTCACGGTGAAGTCACATGCTAAAAAGGCTGGAAATGGTATTCCAAGGGTTGAAAGAATAGAAGAAGAGAAGGAGTAGATGGTTTCGATACTTATAAAGGAGTATCGATGTTCATCCGCTTCTGAGTAATAGGATGAGTAAACTCAAAGCTGAGCTGCATGTAGCCAAAAGACGTTCTTCCCGTTGTCCATAAAGATTGTCACCAATGATAGGAGTGTCCAGTCCGTCTGAATGAGCGCAATGAATGCGTAACTGGTGGGTACGACCCGTCAGCGGACAGAGTTCTATCTTCACAGCCTCCAATGATTCCCTACCATATACTGACCTTGCCCATAACTCGATACACCGTAATGGCTGTTTTTGCCGTTTGAAGTATCAACACGTTGCCGAGGGACGATCGTTGAGATCGGGAGAGAGTGGCAGTTCTATTCGTCCTTCTGCTGGTAAATGTTTATCAAGGATAGCAAGTGGAAGTAAAGCGACATACTTCTTTTTACAGTACGACCTACAAACTGAGCCTGCAAAGCCTTATGAACTTCAGAAGTGCGTGCTACAACCAACAAACCGCTTGTCGCCATATCCAATCGGTGTACCATAAAGGCATCACTCTTTCCTTCCCATCGTTCACTTAGAATACTATAAACGGAGGGTTCGCTGCCTTTACCGGGGAACAGAAAGCAACCCCGACGACTTGGAAACTACTGCAAGATAATCGTCTTCATAAAGTATTTTCAATTCTTTTTGAAATGTGTTTTTTTAACTTTATTGTCAGCCTTATTATGCCTAACTTTTCAAAGTCTATACCCTCCAACATCCACTCCAGAATAGGCTTACATTTTCCCATTGCAGGCAGGATAATAGTTACCATGCTGACGAATCTCGGTCTTTTGGTGATGGTCCCCACCAAAAAACATAGCCATACTAATTGGCTTATATCCATGTAGAAAAGCGTATTGCAATAGTTTCGGTTCCGCAACATTCGCCTGCTCCTGATGGTGGAAGTAGCGAAGCCGCAAGACTTTTCCTTGACAGCTTGTTCAGCTACGTTTGTACTTGCCAAATGGGCTGCTTTCGTTCGTGCTGGACTATTCTGTAGATAATAATCACGAAAAGATATCGAGTAAGTTTTTATACACTCCTCGTGAATTGAGCAGTGAAAACTGAGAGAAAAGCCAACGTTGCAAACGGTCAGACTTCATTTTTCGTTCTCGTCCCCATGCTGTTATCTGCTCCTGATAGCCGTTTAAGACAGCTTGAACGGCAGTAATTTGTGTTGCGTATGCTTTTTTTCTTACGTTGTAATTCAGCTTTCAAAAACTGGCTTTGGCGAGTCATTTCCCTTTGTTCTAAGTCTGAAACAAAAAGTTTCCTTACGGCGTTTATCACGTAAGTTCTTTGCCTCCCGCATCACTTCTCGCGCTTCCTCTATAGCCTTTTCGGCTTCCTGTCGAATAGTATGATAGCTTTCCTGTGCCTGTCGGTAGACTGCTGAATCTTTTAATTGTGCAATCTGTCTGTTTAAAAGGGTAATCTCAGCCTCGTGAATTTTAAAGTAACCATCAGGTTGAAGATAGTCGAAAACAGCAGGGACAAAGTCTTCTCCCTCATCTACCATCTGCCCTGAAAAAGGCTTGCAAATAACCGACCTCGCCATTTCGTTCAACAATCAGCACTCCATACATCTTTCCTTCGATTGGCTTCGATGGAAGTCTTGATTGCAACTGTTTGACTGCTGCACGACAAAGAGCGTCTGGTTCATAATCGAAAGGATTATTAAACCGAACGGGAAGGGTGTTTGATTTGATAGAATGAAACTTCACAATGCAAAGATAAGGAAAACTTACGAAGTGAACAATTAGCTTGTTCAGAAATTCTTATTAAGCCTAATCGATGTACATAACGCTTAGCACACATGGTGCGAAGGCTTAGCACGCATAGTGCGGACGCTTTCCACCAAAGAAGTATATCATTACATGAAGCAAAAGAAAACTAACGGCAAGTTTTTACTCAATATAGTTATTAGACCCTAAACGGATTTTGTTTTACGAGGTATTTGAAAAGTATTGAAATTCAAAAACATCAAAAGGTGTACTATATTTCTGTTGCCTTTTCGATTATCCCTAAAAGATGCATTTCTTTATTGAGCTTACGAATTGTACTCCGACCGGGAATCGAACCCGGATCAAAGGTTTAGGAAACCTACGTTCTATCCATTGAACTATCAGAGCGAGTTTTTCAAACATTAATTAGCCTCCGATGGGAAGCAATGCAAGAACTCTTGTTTGCAAAGATAGAAAAAGTTATATACTTATTGAGTAATGGCATATTTTTAGCTTTTTCTTCTTTCTATCTTTATTCGTTACTACAGATTGAGGCTGTATTAAGTGGTAAAAACACCTTTCAATACAGCCTCAATAATTGTTATAAACAAAAGTTTGTTATTCTATTTTAAGCACCATGGAAGAGATATTCCTGCTGAATATCCTGAGTCATCAGTGTAAAAAGTTTCTCTTGTAGACGATACTGCAAGTTCTAATGCATTGTTTAGTATTCTGTCAGAGAATGCCTGCAACATATCTTGTGCATGGAGAGGTTGCGTTTTATAGATGCGTAAATATTCTTCTTCCATCTCACGCTGACGCTGGTCAGTCTCTGCCTCAAATTTCGCATACGCCTCCTTAATAATCGGAGCATACTTATTGTGAGTTAGTCATGCCCAGAGCCATCACCTTGCGGAACTTCCAATAGGCAGAGTCGACACTTGACTCATTAGTACCCTTTGTGTAAGCTTCTGGATAAGAGGTGATACCCTGATAATGAGGTAAGAACACTCCGAGATCGGCCATACCCATTGCAACATAATTGACACAACCGATAGCCTGTGGCAATTCTGGACGCACCTGTAAGAGGTGGGTCTGTGTGGTACGGAAGATAGAAACAGGACGATAAGGTTCCTTAGGGTTGCTATTGAGATAAGGGTCGTGCTCCGTATTGTCGTAGTGGAAGCGGAATGCGGTGCGGAGTTCTGTCAGTGTGACCTTATGCGCAGCCTTTGCAAAAAAACAGGGAAAGTGTTTTTGTTACATCATTCTTGATTTCTGGTGAGAAGAACTGCTGTAACCCCCATACACGTGGATAATTATAAGTAGTGTCGAGTTTAATGTCACGTGCGTATGCTTCGTGGAAATCGAAAGCACCTTGTGCTGGATTATAAAGCCCATGCTTCTCTGCAAACTCGATGAGGTCGACTGACGCAAGGTAATTCTCCTTGTCGTTTGGGTCGTATGTACGGAAACGACTCTGGTTACCAGTCACGAAGTACTGGTCTTTTGGCATACGACAAGCCAACCAACGATGACCGCAAGCAGTGCTCCAAGTACCATATCTCTTTACTATCAACAAATCCAATACCGAAGCCTTCTGCGGCACCATATTTCTCAATAAAGTATTCCCAGTCGTTCCACTCCTTCACGAGCCGTATGAATATATGGTAGGGTAATATTGAAAACAGAGTTCTCTGCCACACCGTTTTTCTACTAATGGGTCATACTTTAACACCTCATCGTTACTGAAAAATACTCTCCGTAGCACTCATACCCACACCCGCTGTATTGAAACCAGCACTACCCCAGTGTCCTGGAAGACTATAAGGAGAAAGGGCTGAATAGCCTAATGCCTTCTTAGGAAGTTCACAGCGGAAAGGACTATCCTTTGCAACGAACTCGCATGCGCCATTCTCTGTATCCTCAAATATTTCGTAATTCTTAGCTTCCATAGCGTCCCAATCTTCTGAGCGCGCTACTATCATGGAACCATCAGCCGTCTGTTCTTGTCCGATAATGATGGTTGTACACTCTGATGGAAGACCTTGTTTTATTTGTTCTTTATTTGTTTTCATAATCTTAAAAACTTATAATTCTTATTGTAAATTCCTGTTGACAAATGTAGTAAATAATTAGGAATTGAGAGAAGGATGTAAAAGCATGAAACGATGCTGATAAAGACCTAAAAATACCTATATCTAATGACTAACAAGTAGTCTTTTAAGATGTTTAAGATTGTGAATAGCAAGAAAAAGTGTTACTTTTTGTAAAGTATTTCATCATTTACAAACAACTTATTCATTATCATCAATTATCAAAAAGTAATGCTTCTGAAACTCCTATACAACTCTTACAGCGTCAACGTCTCACTGCTTCAAATGGAATATTATGCCGAGAAGGAAGCTTTTTAGAAAAGCAGACAGAGGGCTACTGGTATACAACGAAAAGTGAAGCGGGGCGACGCTTGGTTTCCATTAAGAGTAGGTAAACGATTTTTATAATGGACTGAATCAACTGTGTATAGAAGTATTTCGCACACAGGATGGGGATGTTGAGCATAACTTTGAAAGTGGTCGTCCGCTCCTTTTTCTTTAAGTTTGTTGAGAAAGAACAAGGGACACCCTAATAAGAATGTTCAACTGAAATACTATGGTTTTACAGGTACTGTTTCGTATGTGGAAGGCGACAGAATGATTGTTGCTGTCCCTGACTCTGCACCGTTATTGAGATCTTCAATCGGCTCCAGAACAGATTGGTTGTCAATTAGGGTTTTGATGAAACGAGTTATCAGATGATGTTCGATGCGTTGGATCGTACGATGAAAAGCAAAAAGGAAATGAGACTGGCTCATCTTCGCGACTTGTTTTATTCACGACAAAAGGTTGAGAAAGTTCTCCTTGCTCCCATTCGATTACCTTGGCTGAATCCAACACAAGAAAAGGCTGTCAATGAGGTGTTGTGGGCAAAGGATGTGGCAGTGGTTCATGGTCCACGGGAACGGGTAAGACGACAACATTGGTCGAAGCTATCAACGAAACCCTGATGCGAGAGAGTCAGGTGATGGTCTGTGCGCAGAGTAATATGGCTGTTGACTGGATTTTAGCGAGAAACTTGTCGACCGTGGTATCAATGTCCTTCGCATTGGTAATCCTACTCGAGTGAATGACAAGATGCTTGGTTTCACCTACGAACGGAAGTTTGAAGCGCATCCGACTACCCTCAGTTATGGTCGATCTCGGAAAGCTATACGTGAGCTGAGAAACAACAGAAAGAAAAGGCTCGGAGAGCTATCATCAGAAAATGGATAGATTAAAAGAGCCGTGCTACGGAGCTTGAAAATACGTATCAATGCCAAGTTGTTTGGAGAGGCACGTGTCGTTGCTTCTACCCTTATTGGAGCTAACAACAGGATAATGGAAGGTCAGAAGTTCACCACTTTATTCATCGATGAGGCTGCACAAGCCCTTGAAGCGGCCTGCTGGATAGCTATTCGTAGGGCATCAAGAGTAGTCTTTGCAGGTGATCATTGTCAACTTCCACCAACGGTGAAGAGTATTGCTGCACTACATGGAGGTTTGGGGAAAACCTTGATGGAACGCATTGTAGAGAATAAACCAGAGGTTGTTACGCTGCTAAACGTACAATATCGTATGAACGAAGAGATTATGCGCTTCTCATCTGATTGGTTCTATGGAGGTCAGGTAGAAACCGCTCCGCAGATTAAATACCATGGTATTCTCGATTATGACAATCCGATGGTATGGATTGATACGTCCGATGAGGCTGTCGTTGCATCGTATGATTTGACGGAAAGTAACGCTAATTCTGCTCCTTCCCAATTAAATAATGATAAGGGAAATGCCTTTCATGAGCAGTTTGTAGGTTCTTCTTTTGGACGAATTAATAAAGGAGAAGCAGAGCTAACACTCAAGACTTTAAAGGATTATTTCACAAAGATAGGCAAGCATAGAGTGTTGGAAGAACGGATAGACGTGGGAGTTATCTCTCCTTATCGTGCTCAAGTGCAGTATCTTCGCAGTCTGATTAAGAAGCGAGAGTTCTTTAAGCCTTATCGAAGTCTTATCAGTGTGAACACCGTTGATGGCTTCCAAGGACAGGAACGCGACGTGATTCTCATTTCTCTTGTACGTTCCAACGATGATGGTCAGATAGGTTTCTTGCGTGACTTACGTCGTATGAACGTGGCCATAACACGTGCCAGAATGAAATTGATAATCCTTGGTAATGTCCAAAACAATGACCCAACACGAATTTTTACAAGAAGCTGTGGGAAAGTCTTTTCGCAGTCCTGAAAGTGTCTGTTCTATTAGCCCAATTAGTCATATAAGCCTAATTAGGCTAATTCTTTATAAGCCCAATTCTAAAATATTTTTTTGTTTAATTACACACTGAAAAAGTGGATTTATATCAATTTTTTATTTACTTTTGTGTCATAAATAGAAATCTACTATGTTACAACGAGATTATTTTATTCGCTTGATAGAGGAATTCAATGCAGCAATTTTCACGTTTTCTTTCAAAGAAAGAAGATGATTTGAAGCGTGACAAAGACCTAAAAAGACCTTTTATAGGCAATACGTTGGAGCGTATGACGACTTACGTAATCTATCGGTTGACGAGTTACTGAACTATGCTAAAGAGCAGTGGAACGAAGACGAGCGGATAGATAAAATCAACATGGTTGCAGAGTTGTTATATGCCGAGGCAAGCTATAAGGTACAGCCTTTGCGTCAGATTTTACAGGAGAAAGCATACGCTTTGTTCGACTATATTGAGGGAAAAAGGCTCAACTTTCTCTATTAATAGGCGTCAGAAGATGGAAGCTATTCGAAAAGAGTTAGACAAGTTACTCGCTCAAAGGGCAGTAATGTTTTTGAGTGAGAATAATAAAAGAATATTCTTTTGTTATGGTCATAATATCAGGCTAAACCTAAACCAATCATCATGCTTGAGAAGAACATTAGAGAACAGATTATCGAACTGATACACCAGCAGGTAGTTCCTGCCGTTGGTTGTACAGAGCCTATGGCAGTAGCATTATGTACTGCACGTGCTACAGAGTTATTAGGTAAGAAACCAGAACATATTAGCGTGTTGCTCTCTGCTAATATTCTGAAAGAATGCGATGGGCGTTGGTATTCCCGGTACGGGAATGATTAGCTTTGCCTATTGCCATCGCCCTCGGTGCTTTGGTGGGTAAGTCAGAATATCAATTAGAAGTTATTAAAGACCTCACACCTGACACATTAGAAGCAGGAAAAACCTTTATCAATGAGAATCGGATAGATGTCAAACTAAAAGAAGGTATTACAGAAAAAACTATATATCGAAATCATCTGTGAGGCTGAGGGTCATCGTGCGACAGCCATCATTATCAGTACACACACGAATATTGTCTATGAAGAAAAAGACGGTACAGTCCTACTTGATAAGATGCAACCCAGTGCAGCAACGATTGAGAAAGCACCATTATGCCTGAACCTCAGTACGGTATGGGAGTTTGCAACAACTACTCCTGTCGATGAGATTGAGTTTATCCTTGAGGCAAAAACGTTATAATCTCCGTGCTGCTGCTGAGGCTTTGAAAGGAAATTACGGACATTGTTTGGGAAAAATAATGGACCGTCCTTTGAGTCGTGGAATCTTTGGAAACAGTATCTTCTCACACGTTATTGCGAAGACTGCTTCCGCCTGCGACGCTCGTATGGGTGGTGCTTTAATTCCTGTGATGAGCAATAGTGGTTCGGGTAATCAGGGTATCTGTGCAACCAACCCAGTGGCTGTCTTTGCTAAAGAGAATGAGAATACACGTGAAGAACTTACCCGTGCACTTACATTAAGTCATCTCACAGCTATCTATATCAAGCAGAGTCTTGGTGCACTCTCAGCCCTTTGCGGTTGTGTCGTAGCAAGTATTGGTTCCAGCTGCGGTATTACTTATCTGATGGGAGGCGATTATATTAATGTCTGCCATTCAGTAAAGAATATGATAGCCAACCTTACGGGTATGATTTGCGATGGTGCGAAGCCAAGTTGTTCACTAAAGATTTCTTCGGGTGTGTCGACCGCTATCCTTTCTGCAACACTTTCAATGGAAGGCAAACACGTGACGTCTGCAGAGGGAATCATTGATGAAGACGTTGATAAATCTATACGAAACTTGACAAGTATAGGTAAGGAAGCGATGTGTATTACCGATGACATGGTACTGAACATCATGACACATAAGTGCAATTAACAAGCTATCACAGCCTATATCAGCATTACTTCTGAATTATCCTCATGGAGAAAAAAATCTTTTTCACCATGAGGATAATTTGTTTTTAGATGTTTCATATCTTCTGATTATTAAAGTATTATCTTATTCCCGTTCGTAAGTAACAATCGTATTTACGTACTTCTCAATCTTTGTAACACGTAAATTCTCTGGGAGTTTAGGAGCTTCTACACCTTCATCAACCGTAAAAGGGGCAGTTTCTATCCGTATCTCGTCCCATAGTCCTGTATCCAAAAACTCTAGTAAGGTTTTTGCACCACCTTCCACAATAAGACTTTGCTTCTTTTCTTTATAAAGATGCGACAGAATTTCATCAGGTGTTGCATATTCTCCCTCCTTTGTCGGCAGACTTGTCAGTACTAATTTCTCAGGATTTGGACCACTCCATTCCCTTTACTGTCAACTGTGGCTGTTCTAATTCTTCCGTTGTTTTTGCCAACGAGTATAGCATCATTCTCAGCCCTCATCTTATGTACTAACATCTTTGTAAAGGGTGTAGAGATAATCAATGGCTGATAATCTTTACCCGCAAGTTGCCAATGTAAGCCACAGCAGAATTATTAGTACAAGTAGTTACACCATCTTTATTGTCATTTATAATACTTGCTTCATTAGGGAATCTCGAGATTACTCCCCTCCCTATGGGGGAGGGGTAAGGAGAGGGCTGGTTGGTGTGTTGAATGGTGTGTTGGTTAGTCTACTTTCTGTTTCTGCCCACTTCAATATCACATACGGTCGTTTATGCGTATTGTAAGTAATAAATCGTTTATTAAGTTCCAAACACTCCTTTTCCAAAACTCCTACAGTCACCTCTATCCCTGCTTCGCAAATCTTTCTCACTCCGCGTCCTTGTACTTCTGCGAAAGGGTCGATACAACCACATACCACACGACGCACACCTTTACTGATAATCAAGTCGGCGCAAGGAGGAGTCTTACCATGATGAGGAACAAGGTTCAAGACAGACATACACCGTTGCTTCACGTAGCAAAAGGCTCGTCCTCTTTCCTTACAGAGGCAAAAGCATTCACCTCAGCATGTCCTTCCCCACAACGCACATGGTAACCCTCACCGACTATCCTACCCTCCTTGCTCACTATGACTGCACCAACCATAGGATTAGGCTTGGCAAGTAGCTGTCCGTTACGTGCTAATTGCAAGCAGCGACGCATGTATATTTCGTCTATTTCTTCTTGTTTCATTTCATTAAAATTCCTAACTTTGCAACTATGACATACCAAGATTTATGGCACAGACTCACACCCTTGTACGATGACGGTGAGGCACAAGCTATCATTCGACTTGTACTGGATGTACAGTTTGGCATCACACTGACCGATATTTACACAGGCAAAGTTAGTGAATTATCCCGAGAAGCGGAGGAAGAATTAGAGAAAATCATCTCCCGTCTGGAACACTCTGAACCCGTACAATACATTCTGGGACGTGAAACATTTTGTGGACGCACATTCCATGTGGCTCCGGGAGTACTGATACCGCGACCTGAAACCGAAGTACTTTGCCACTGGATAGAGGAAGATTATAATCATCCTTATTGTGCCTTACAACCTCCAATACCCCTACAAATATTAGACGTAGGGACAGGCAGCGGCTGTATTGCTGTCACACTGGCTGCCGATGTCTACAACTCGGCCGTTACGGCATGGGACATCTCGGGTGATGCTCTGCTCATCGCACGTGAGAATATACATCAATATCAACTTCGTGTTGAACTAAAAATGGAGGATGCTCTTCATCCTTCTGACGTAGCTATGCAACAGAAGTTTGATATTATCGTGAGCAATCCGCCTTATATCTGCAACAAAGAACGGACAGATATGGCAGGGAAACGTACTTTCGTATGAACCAGAAACAGCCCTTTTCGTACCAGATAATGACCCACTGCTGTTCTATCGAGCGATAGCCGAATATGGTGTACAAGCCTTGTCTACCGATGGAACACTCTACTTTGAGACCAACCCATTATATATTGATGACGTAAAGCAGATGTTAAGCGAACTGGGATATAAGCAAATAGAACTGCGAAAAGACCAGTTTGATAAGCTTCGTTTCACAAAAGCCATTCGACCATGATACAAAAACGTCCAATGTTAGAACCGCAAGCACTGAAAAACTTGCCGATTTGTGTGCAAGAGGTGAACATTGCTCTGGAGAAATGTTAGAGAAGATGCGTAAATGGGGACTCTCAGAAGAGGCGCAGGCACGTATAATGGAGAAGCTGATAACGCAGCATTATGTTGATGACAGTCGCTACACGGAGTCTTTTGTGCATGATAAAATCCGCTACAACAAGTGGGGACGACGAAAGATTGAGCAGGCGTTATGGATAAAGAAGGTCGATAGCGCCATCTCTTCGCCTATCCTTGATGCTATAGAAGATGAAGAGTATCTTGAAGCATTACGTCCATTGTTGGCAAGTAAATATCGTACTATCAAGGCTGAGAGCGACTATGAGCGTTCCATGAAACTAATAAAAATTTGCTATGGGACGTGGTTTTACGATGGACTTAATTCGTTGCTGCATAGACGAAGGGATTGTTGCCTCAACTGACGATATAGACTTTACTAACAATGACACAGACGATTAGTTTACTTGCTCGACTGATAGACACCCTTGCTCCCCGTTCATGCACAATGTGTGGAGGACGTTTAAGTATTACGGAAGAGGTGATGTGTGCCTGCTGTAACCATCAACTCCCTCGCACGGGCTATTCAAAGTCAGCGTATGACAACAAACTCGTACGACTCTTCTGGGGTAGAATTCCAATAGAAAAAGGGACAGCCTTCTTCTTTTATAAAGCTCATTCAAATACCAGTCGTTTGATTTATCAACTTAAGTATGGTCATCATCCAGAGATAGGCGAATGCCTTGGTCGTATTGTTGCTGCCGAATTAGCACAAGAAGCTTTTCTTTGATGAAATCACAGCTGTGGTTCCTGTACCGCTTGCTCGCCAACGTGAGAGAGAAAGAGGATATAATCAAAGCAGAGAGATAGCCCGTGGAATCAGTGCTGAAACAGGGCTACCCGTCTTAGACAAAGTAATAGAACGTATCAGTTTTCATGGCAGTCAGACACAGAAAGGACGTTGGGAACGCAATGAAAACGTCGAAAAAGCCTTTCGACTCCTCGATGCTTCCCCACTAAACAATCAACACATCTTATTGATTGATGATGTCATCACATCTGGTGCAACCCTTGTTGCAGCTGCCAAAGAAGTCTTGAAAGGAGAGAACACCAAAGTCAGTGTACTCTCATTGGGCTTTGCGAATAATGAATAACCTTATACTACATGTAAGTAATGATGTTATCCTTTAACTCAAATTTATTATTAAAGCCTCAAAACATCTTTTATTTTCTTATGACGTATAACAGCCCCCGCACCAATGGTGCGGATGCTTAGCACCAATGGTGCGAAGACTTAACACCTTTAAGAGATGGCATCATAAAAATTAGGCTTATTGGTTGCAGAGAAGACGTATACAACTAAAAACCAACTAATATAAATAAAAAGCTCTTCCAGAAAGTACATTTGAATAAAAAAATCACTTTGTGAAAAAGAAAAATGGCTCTATAACGAGATCGTGTGGGTAATCCAGTTCAAGCCCACCTGTTATGAAATAGATCATATACTTAAAGTTTTCTGTATTTACGAATCCTCTTGCCCTCCTTTTTGCAAGTTGTATCTGTGAGTTCAATCCCTCCAGAACTCCGTTGTTGACATCCCTCATGGCAAATAGCTGCTTGATGCCGTACATGTGCGATTTTATCATTGCAACGAAATTAAGCATAGGCTTGATTGCCGATTGTTCTACCATCTCACACCATAAATCAAGTTTTTCCACAGAATCCTTAGCGCACTCATTGAATATATCGATGAAAGATTCCTTAAAGCTATAAGCCTTTCCAATTGTTGGGTAGGTCATCAGGATGGTATTCAGTTCCATCGTTTTTTGGGGTGAGAGATTCTTCTTATTGTATAGCAGCGTAAAACGGTGTCCTTTAAGTAGTTTGAGTCTCTTTGTGTTCCTCCTTACGTACTGTATCAACAGCCTCGTTGAGAGCCTTAAATATATGGAATTTATCGAAAAATGATACGGCATTGGGGAAGTGAGTTAAGGCACCTGATATGAAAGATTTAGACATATCCATACTGATAGCTTCTATATTCTCCACCTTTCCATGGCTCGCAACCAATGCCTTGCTGAATGCCTCGAAAGTGCTTGCATCTTTACCATCAGTGACGAAAATAGTCTTACGGGTATCCAAGTCTACAAACTGAGTTATGTAGTTGTGTCCCTTTCGTTTAGAGGTTTCATCCACTCCGATGTGACGTACTTTTGGACATGTCAATTTTTCTTAACGGCTTTGCAGAACCCAATGATTAAAAAACACGCCATATACGTGGAACTGTTTCATGAATGGTACGGGAAACGCTCTTCACAGGCATTTCACGCTCTATGAGAAGCATTGAGTAGGCTTCGAAAAGCAATGTGAAACCGCTGTTTTTACGTGCCCACGGAACATCTACCATGACTGTTCGGTGGTCATCTGTTTTAATACGGGGAACGCTGGCGTGAAGATAACAAAGATGTTCAAAGAAGTTCAAATGACGCCATGTCTTATCTATGGTATCGTAGGCAGTGTACTCATTTTCATTAAGCTTAAAAACGATGTCCACGATTAAAAGCTCAACCAAATATGGAGTTCTTTGCTGGAGTGTTTGCCTTCTATAAACTCAACCTTGGATACATACCATGGTTCTGACAGGCCTAAAACCATTGTAAATATCTCTGTACTATTCATAAAAACAAAGGTAATATTTTTTTATCTGAAATTTATATGATTACCCACACGATTCGTTATAGAGCCAAAAAAACGGAAACGTAGTCTAAGCTCTCTAATGAAACCTCCGACAAAAAAATGATAAAAAAACATCACTTTTCAAGACAGACTCAAAATTATTACTACTGATAACAAATCTACATTTGATGGACATAAAAGTATAAAAGTAATTTAAGACATGGTCAATAAACCTAAATTTACTTGCATACAATACAAAAAAATAAAAATACCTTTGACGTCGTAATAAACATATATTACATAGGATAATTTTTCTATATTGCAGATTGATGATTCAAAAGGATAATTCAGTAAAGACTTCTCTTAAAGAAGTTTCCTTAAAATGGTGTCTACGCAACTTTTTTTCTATTATTAAATAAAAGAAAGAAAACAGAATTTTTTTAAACATAGCTATGCAGTATGTAGCCAAGATGCGTTAAATCAACGTATAAACTTTTCACTTAGATTTATGCAAACAATAAAGACTGATTTATGAAGAATTTATTTCAAATGTCTTATCTCTCAATCTTGTTTCTTCTCTGTGCTTGTCATTCTAAGAAAGAG